>ENA-OSEO01001262-OSEO01001262.1-sediment-metagenome-genome-assembly--contig:-NODE-1262-length-48695-cov-6.030873_pt1 | contig 48695 bp, 46 predicted proteins | sample MGYA00237883_ERZ534232 | MGnify/ENA metagenome assembly ERZ534232 | reverse complement strand
CTGGGAACAACGGGATACAATCTCTGAATCCTTACGTTTTAGTGAACTGAGTTCCTTATTATTGTTTATAGGTCCGTGAAAATCCATGAAGCGATACTATTAGTCCTTGCTTTTTTCCTAAAAAATATAGATATTGGCCATTCAAACATGATAGCGACGATAGTAGGTTATTCCGTTTAAACGCCAAGCGGAGGAGCGTTGAGCGTGAAAGGACATCTCTCTCTTCGTGATCACATAATTTCATTGCAGAAATGCCTTGGGGCGTGCGGCCAATACCCTGTATTTATCTCGCCTGGAACGGGGAACGACAGGAACCCGCAGTCGTTCAGAAAAAACTCTCTCCCGCTCGTAGGCGTCATTATTGAAGAGGACGGGGAGAATAAGAAAGTATGTCTTCTCGTTACGGATACTCACAAGGATAGGGCGCAGGGCGCTCCCGCCAAATCAAATCAATTATCTTTCGCCCAGTTATTCGACCGGTTTTTTAACCTGGATAAAGATGTGGATGATTTCGCTACCGTGCTATCGCGGGAATCGGAAAACGAAGAATACTTTTTTCGCCATGATACACCGATCCGCTCCCTGGACACGTCCATAGACACTGAAAACGAAATATTTTACATAGTCTTTTCCACCGCAAGTAACGAAGAAAATTGAAACAACGGCGTTGTTACACCAAAATCAGCCTCGCGACGGCCATACCGTCACACGCTTGCAAGCAATAACAGACAAATCTGAGCGTAGTAGCGCGCGGCATCGCCCGGCGCGGCCGGGTTGGCAGGGCGCTGGCGTACGGAAGGAGAGACGATGAGGACGGTCGTAATTCCTATTGTAGCGACGATTTTGGGAATTATTGTATTGCGGGAACTATGGTGCTGGCTTTTTAAGATAAACACGCTGATCGATCTTCAACGACAAATCCTGACGCAAATGCAGATCGCCAATGGAGCCTACCTGGAGGACGCGGCCCCACTGCCCGGAACCCGTAACGACCATATATGGACCTGCGTCTGCGGCCATATCAACACCTACATTCCCGGCGAGAAACAGCAGTACTGCGGCAAATGCGCCGCCGAGCGTGATAAGGTCCTCAGCCCGCACACCGTTGTTCAAACGGTGTGAAAAAAGGGTGTAAACGGGTTTACGGTTCCTCGTCGGAAAGCGGCAAAAAAATCTCCACCTTCTTTCCGTCCAAGTTCCCCTTTTTGAGTTCGACGCGCCCCCCGTGCCAGGCGATGATTTTGCGCGCGGTGGGCATGCCCAGTCCGGCGCCGAACGTTTTGGAGTTGATAATGGGATCGGACAGAATGGCGATGGTCTTCTCGTCCAAAGCCGCGCCGGAGTCCTCGAAACCCACGGAAAGCTCCCGATACCGGGGATGCTCCTGTATGGTCACCACAATCCGGCCTTGCGACGGCGCCGAGTTCAAGGCGTTCCACAACAGGCGGGCAAAAACCTGACTCATGCCCTCCCGGTCCAGGTAGAGCGTCGGCGTGTCGTCGCGACTGTATTGTTTGACGATCTGAATGCCCCGGGCGGCAAGCTTGGCCGCCGCCTTTTCAAGGGTTTCGTCCAGCAATTCGGCGATGTTGACGGTCTGAAACTGGGGATGATATTTCTTGCTGAAATCACTCAGGTCGCGCAACACATGGTCGATCCTGGTGGCCTCCGAGAGAATCTTTTCTATGTAATCATTCTGTTCGTGCAGGCTTTTGGAAAGCCTTTGCACAAAACCGCCCAAGCTCAGCAATGGATTCCTTATTTCATGAGCGACCGCCTGCAAGGCCGATTCAATGGCCTGCTCGCGTATCTGGTAGAGCCTCGTGTCATTACAATCCGGTTCCCGGTTGAATTGAGTTTCCGCCCGGTCGAGGTACTCCTGAATCTGATCGGCCATACGCAGGTTGAGGCGTTGCAGCGCGTAATTGGCCCGCTCCAGTATGGCCACCAAGTCCTTTTCCTTGCTTGTTTCTATCTGCAGCGCTTCGGCGGTTTCTTCCACGTGGGACAGCACATCCAACAGGATGTCATTACTCTCCTTGGGAGGCAGGGAGTACAGGCGATACGCGCGGGTATGGAGCTTGTTGAGGGAGGTTCCCTGCGCGAAGAACGTTTCCGAGCCCAGTCGCGCCAGTTCGCACAATTTGGTCAAGGGCGGGGTTTCCTGGCTGAAGGCGGCTTCGTCCCAATATTCCTGAGGCTCGATCAGGCTCGCGGGAAACCTCCACTTGGTCAGGATAATCTTTCCCACGTTCCGGTGATCGATTCCGATATTGTCTTCTTCCCATTTCAGCTGGGATTCGACGTCAAGGGCTTCCTTGGGGAACCCTGTCTGTTGATCGGCCGTGCAGGCGCCGTACAGCATGAGCAAACCGATTTCCAGGATCAACCCGGCGATGAAAGCTTCCTCGGGGTTGGCTTCACCGGTCTTACGAGAGAACTCCTGCGCGATCATGGCGCGGTAGAGGGAAACTTTCCAGAACGCGTCGTAATTCATGTTCCCCCGCACACCCAGGGGAAAGGTGTCGCGCAGGGAAATACCCAACGCCAGACTGCGGATACGGTTCACGCCCAGGTGAACGACGGCGCGAGTAAGCGTGGAAACCCGTTCCCTGCTTCTGAAAAAAGCGCTGTTGCTCAGTTTGAGCAACCGGGTGGTCAGGGAAGGGTCCTGTTTGATGATATCGGCGACATCCTGGGCGGAACATGAATCGTCCGAGGCTGTCTCGATAAGCTTGATGGTCAGGGGGGACAGGGATGGGAGCGCCTGACCGCTCTCGATACGTTTCAGAATGTCCAACCGGCCCGTCATAGGGGCCTCCCGCCGCGTTCGCTATCCTTAACAGGATCGTTTAGAGAAGTTCGGCGACTTCCTCCAACGCTTTCGGCAGATTCTCTTTCTGGGGCCCACCCGCCTGCGCTATATCCGGTTTGCCGCCTCCCCGGCCGCCCACCGCCTTGGCCACCTGCCCGATTATTTTCCCCGCCTGATAGCGGGAAGTGAGATCGGGCGTGACCAACGCCAGGAGGATGGCCTTGCCGTCGGCTTCGCTGCCCAGCACGATGACGCCGCTTTTCATTTTATCACGAATCCGGTCGCCCAGCTCCCTGAGTTCCTTGGGGCCGGCCGCCTCCACCTGCGTGGCCAGTAATTGGACCCCTTTAACTTCACGGGCTTTATCCAATATCTGCTCCACACCCTTGGCGGTTTCCTTGCTCTTGAGCTGTTCGATCTCTTTTTCCAGGGATCTTTGCCGGCTTAAAAGTTTGTCGATTCTGGCCGGAAGATCTTCCTGACCGGCCTTGAGCAGGGTGGAAATCTCCTTGAGCTGACGGTCCCTGTCCTTCAGATAGGCCATGGCGCCGGGGCCGGTAAGCGCTTCGATACGGCGTATTCCCGCGGCCACGCTGCTTTCGGATATGATTTTGAACAGGCCGATATCACCGGTGCGCCCGGCGTGCGTGCCGCCGCACAGTTCCGCGCTGACATCGGAGATGGACACCAGACGCACCCGGTCGCCGTACCGTTCCTCAAACAGCGCCATCGCGCCGGTCCGCATGGCTTCTTCCATGTCCATTTCCCGGGTCGAGACTTCGATATTATGCCAAATGGCGCTGTTTACTTCGTCCTCGATCTTCAACAGAGTTTCTTCATCGATGGAGGCGAAATGGGTGAAGTCGAACCGGAGCCGGTCAGGGGAAACCAGGGAACCGGCCTGCTTCACGTGCGTGCCCAAAATCTTGCGCAGCGCGGCGTGCAGGAGATGGGTGGCGGTATGGTTGCGGGCCGTGCTGGCGCGCGCTTCTTCAATATAGTAGACGTCCACCCGGTCGCCGGCTTTGAGCGTCCCGCTCTTTATGGGACCGCGATGCGCGACCAGGGCGCCCGCGTATTTGACCGTGTTTTCGACTTCCATGGTGGCGCCGGAGCTTTGAATGACGCCTACATCCCCCACCTGTCCCCCGGCTTCGCCGTACATGGTGGTGCGGTCGAGAACGACTTCGCCCGTTTCGCCCTCGCGCAGCTCCTTCACTTCCTCGCCGTCCTTCACCAGAGCCAAGGCCGTGGCCTCAACCAGCCGCTTGCCGTATCCCTCGAACGGCGTCTGCACGCCCCTGCCGAGCAGTTCCCGGTACACTTCGGGGATCTCCGCCTCACCGCTACCCTTCCACGACTTACGCGACCGTGCCCGCTGTTTTTCCATTTCCTGGTTAAAGGCGGCCTGATCTACTTCGAATCCTTCCTCCTTTCCCACATCGAACAGGATGTCCAGCGGGAAACCGTACGTGTCGTAAAGCTTGAAGGCCAGTTCGCCCGGAAGCGTGCGCGCGCCTTTGCCACGCAACGTCTCAACCTGATCGTACAGGAGGCTCAGACCGTTCTCCAGCGTTTGCAGGAATCGTTCTTCCTCGCTGAAGATAAGGTTGGACACAAAATCATGCGATCCCACCAAGTCAGGGTAGGCCGATTTCATGGTTTCCACGACGCTGCCCGACAAATCGTGCAGGAACGGCTTGTCCATGCCCATGGCCTTGCCATAGCGGAGCGCTCTGCGGAGAATACGCCGCAACACATAGCCGCGGCCTTCATTGGAGGGGAATATGCCGTCGGCGATAAGAAAGGTCACGCTACGCACATGGTCGGCGATGACGCGCATGGAAAGATCGATCTTGGAATCGGCGCCATATGACTTGCCGGATATTTTTTCGAGTTCCGCGAAGATACCGGAGAACAAATCTGAATCGTAGTTGTTTTTCTTGCCCTGAAGCACCGCCGAAATGCGCTCCAGCCCCATACCGGTATCGATACTCGGCTTGGGCAGCGGTGTCATGGTCCCCGATTCGTCCCGATTATACTGCATGAAAACCAGGTTCCAGAGTTCCAGATACCGGTCGCACTCGCAGCCGGGAGCGCAATCCGGGCGATCGCACCCCATGTCCGGACCCTGATCGATAAGAATCTCGGAACAGGGACCGCACGGACCGGTGTCGCCCATGGCCCAGAAATTGTCCTTTTCCCCCATCCTGATGATACGCTGTTCGGGATGTCCGATATCTTTCTTCCAGATATCGTAGGCTTCATCATCGTCACGGAACACGGAAACGTACAAAAGGTCTTTCGGCAGACCGTATCCTTCGGTGAGCAGCTCCCAGGAAAACCGAATAGCCTCACGTTTGAAATAATCCCCAAAAGAGAAGTTGCCGAGCATTTCAAAAAACGTATGATGCCGCGCCGTATGGCCCACATTCTCCAGGTCGTTGTGTTTGCCGCCGGCGCGCACGCATTTTTGGGAGGTGGTGGCGCGCGCGTAATCACGTTTCTCTTCACCGAGAAACACGCGCTTGAATTGAACCATACCGGCGTTGGTGAACAACAACGTCGGATCGTCCTTGGGCAAAAGCGATGAACTTTTTACTATCCGGTGATTGGCCCCGGCGAAATAGTTTAGGAATTTCTCTCTTATTTCATTTGCGGTCATGCAGTTCCCTCATCCGAAACGGGCTGCGCTTCTTCAGTCAGCAATCCGTAATGTATTTTCACCCTGCGCTGAATTTCCTGCGTAAGATCGGAATTTTCGCGGAGGAAGGTTTTAACGTTTTCCCTGCCCTGGCCGATTCGCTCTTCCCCATAGGAATACCACGAACCGCTTTTGTCTATGATACCCGCGGACACTCCCAGATCGACGATATCGCCCTCCCGTGAAATGCCCTGGTTGTAGGTGAGATCGAACTCAGCCTCCCTGAACGGCGCGGCTATTTTATTCTTGACCACTTTCACGCGGGTACGGCTGCCGACTACGTCCTGACCGTCCTTGAGCGCGCCGACCCTGCGTATATCGAGACGCACGGAAGAATAGAATTTCAACGCGTTGCCGCCGGTGGTGGTTTCGGGGTTGCCGAACACCACACCGATCTTCATGCGAATCTGATTGATAAAGATAACCGAGGTATGGGACTTGCTGATAATCGCGGTCAATTTGCGGAGCGCCTGCGACATGAGACGCGCCTGCAGGCCCATATGGGCGTCGCCCATTTCTCCCTCTATCTCCGCCCGCGGCACCAGCGCGGCGACCGAATCGACGACAAGCACATCGATCGCGCCGCTGCGCACCAGTATCTCCGCGATTTCCAGCGCCTGCTCCCCATAGTCCGGCTGCGAAACCAGCAGATCGTCCGTATTGACGCCCAGTTTTCGAGCGTACGAGACATCAAGGGCGTGCTCGGCGTCCACAAAGGCCGCCACACCGCCGAGCTTTTGCGCTTCCGCGATTACGTGCAAAGCCAGGGTGGTTTTTCCCGACGATTCGGGGCCGAATATTTCGGTAATACGCCCGCGCGGCACGCCGCCCACACCTATGGCGATGTCGAGAGCCAGGGAACCCGTGGAAATGGCGCTCACGTCCACCACCTGGCCGTCGATTCCCAGCCTCATGATGGAACCTTTTCCAAACTGGCGTTCGATCTGCCCCACGGCCATATCAACGGCTTTTTCCCGTTCGCCTGCTTCTACCATGATGTCACCCCTTGCTTTATTCGCGGCCATAATCATTCCACCTCGACCCACGCCAGGGGCGTATACCTCGCCCCGTCGGGAAACAGTTCACTTTTATATAACACTAGTCTTGATATCATAAACAAGGTCCGCTCCGCAACCTCAGCCTTTTCCAACGCCTGGCTTAAGCGCTTAAGATTTTTGGGGTTTTTTACACGCCCAATCGTGAGGTGCGGTTTAAACGAGCGTCCTTCCGGTTCGAAGCCCAGGGGCAGCAGCGCCTGATCGAGTCCGCGTTTGATCTCCGCCATCACGGGGACATCGCCTTCCACGCCGACCCATATTACCCGCGGCTTGTATATAGTGGGGAACGCGCCGACACCGTTCAGCCGCATGTTCATCCCGACCGCTCCGGTCATGCATTGCTTCAAAGCCTCTTCAATGCGAGGCGCCATATCCTCGGGTATATCGCCCAGAAAGTTGGTGGTCAGATGAATCGAATCGGGCCTGACCCAGCGGACCCCTTCAGTATCGCGTTTCAGGCTTTTCTGGACATCGGACAGGGCGTCCAATACCGATTTTGGCAATTCAAAGGCTATGAAAGAACGGATCGTGGACAAAATATCTCCTTATCCAATTCAGAGCCGTATAGGCGCTCAACCGCTTAATGCGCCCGCGTCCTCCCCGGAAATTATAAAGTTTGGACACCACGCCGCGAGAACTCGCCATCCCCAGATAGACCGTTCCCACCGGTTTCTGCGGTGAACCGCCCGAGGGACCGGCTATTCCGGTTACCGACAGCGCCAGCCCGGCCCCGCTGGCCTTACGCGCGCCGACCGCCATGGCTTCGGCCGTTTGCGAACTGACCGCCCCGTATTGTTTCAGGATGTCTTCAGGAACACCCAGTTCCTCCACCTTGGAACGGTTGCTGTACACCACATAGCCCCGCTCGAAGTAATCGGAGCTTCCCGGCATTTCGGTGATAAGGTGACCGATCAGCCCGCCGGTGCACGATTCGGCCAGGACCAGGGTCTGCCCGTGCTCTTTGAGCAGCGAGGCCACCTCTGTCGACAGCGTTTCATCGCCTCGGGCCACGATGTATTTGCCGATTTTTTCTTCCGCGCGCCGCGCGCCCTTTTCCAGCGTGGCTTCCACCCGGGCGAGATCTTCTCCACGCGCGGTAAGGACCACATGCACTTCCGGGAAATTGGGGTAATATCCAATGGACAATCCCGGCAAATCGCGGTCCATCCCCTCGAGGGCCCGGCCGATCTCATGTTCCGGGGCTCCAAACAGCTTGAGCGTCGACGTCCGGTAGTATCCGGTCACGTCCTGCGCGTCCAGAAGGGATGGTATAATACGCTTGTCCAGAATTTTCCTCATCTCCTCGGGAACTCCGGGCAAGACGAACAGGGAACATCCTCCCTCTTTCAGGCAGAAACCGCACATATGCCCGTCGGGGTCCATGATCTCGGCGTTTTCGGGGAGCCAGGCAAGTTTTTCGAGCGCGTCGCTCCAGGTGAGCTTGCTGTTCTTCATGTAACCTTTTATCTGGTCGAGAATCTCGTCTCTCAAGACGAGCGGGCGTCCCAGAATATCCGCCAACGCCTTGGCCGTAATGTCATCCTCGGTCGGGCCGAGCCCTCCGGAGACGATTACAAAATCGGAGCGTCGCAGCGCCCTGTTCACGACTTCGGCGATTTCCGCCGCGTCGTCGCCGACGGTTGAAATCGCGGACACACGCAGTCCCGCAGCCGCCAGACGACCGCAGGCGTACCAGCCGTTCAGGTCGTTTACCCTGCCGGATAATATCTCGTCTCCTATTATTATGATTTCGCCACGCATGGTCACAGCTTCTCCAATCTCGCTCACAGTTCCTACAGGAGACCGGCGTACCTCAGAAGGTGAAGAACCACACAACCATACACGCCGGCCACCACGTCGTCCATTACCACACCAACTCCTCCCCTGCCCCTGCGGTCGATAGCTCTTGCTGGAAACGGTTTCAAGATGTCAAAAATCCGGAAGAGGAAAAAGCTGGCTATAACGCTTCCGACAGAAAGCGTGACGCCAATGTTGGTTACCAGATAACCGGCCCACTCGTCGATTACAATCAGAGGACAATCCTTCCGGCCCCATACCCGCTCCGCCCGGTCCGCAACGACGCACGCCAGCGCGATAAACAGGATAACCAGGGTCACATAGAGCCATACGGGCGCCAGCGTCTGCATGACCGCGGCAAGCGGGATAGCGGCCGCTGTTCCGAACGTTCCCGGCGCCTTGTGGGCGTAACCGGAATAAAAGCCGCTGGCCAGAATTTTGACCGCGGAATCATTCAGAAGCTTCACAACGTATTCTCATAGACGCCTCACGCTTAAGAGTTCTCGGCGTTAAAAACAGCCGCCTCGGCGGCGCGATAAATATCCTTGACCGGAACCCCTTTTTCCCGCGCCAGCCGCTTCATGGATTCGAATTCGGGGTAGTGCGAGACCCGGCCGTCCGGAGAAACCACTTTCTTCATCTGCACCCGCCCGTAGCGGGTCTCTATGGAAACGATTTCTCTTGGCAAGGTCCGGCGCTCGACCTTGTAATAGCGGGCGCCAATGGTGGTGGTTTCCTGAAAAATAATATCAAGGGCCTGGTCCAGATGAAAAGGCTTTACCAGCGCGTGAATAATGACGCCCGGCCTGTTTTTCTTCATATAGGCGGGGATCAGCGTCACATCCAGCGCGCCCAGGTCGAACAGCTTTTCCATAAGCGGCCCGTATAATTCGGGATTCATGTCGTCCAGATTGCTCTCCAGCATCATGACATAATCGGATTCTTCCTTGTCGCATACGCCTATGACTGACCTGATAATATTAGGTCTGATTTCCCATTCCCTGGTACCGACGCCGTAACCGACCTTTTGCGCTTCCATGAAGGGAAGCTGCCCGAAGCGGGACGCGACGGTCTTCAGTATGGCGGCGCCCGTGGGCGTCACGGTTTCTCCCTGAATATCGACTCCATAGGCCGGTATTCCTTTTAATAGCTCGACCGTGGCCGGAGCGGGGAGCGGAAGCGGCCCGTGGGCGGCCGTAATCATACCTGTTCCCAGGGGCAGGGGTGAGACGACTATTTCGTCCACTTCCAGCAGGCTCAGGGCCAGGCATGACCCGACCACATCGATCACCGCGTCCACGGCTCCCACTTCATGGAAGTGAATGCGATCCTTGGGGACGCCATGAACCGCGGCCTCGGCGTCAGCCAGGGTAGAGAACACCTGAATGGCGGTTTCCTTAACCGGATCGGGTAAGGAGCTGGATGTCACCAGCCGCTCCAGATCCGAGAATCCCCGGTGCGGCTGCTTCTCCGTGACGTCGACATTGAGCCTCAAACCTTCGACGCCGAATCGTTTTTCCTTCCAGGTGTTGATCGAATAACCGCCGACGGGGAGCGAAGCCAGTCCTTCCTCAATCACTTGCAAGGGCGCGCCAACCGATACGAGCGCCGCCAGAATCATGTCTCCGGCCGCGCCGCCAACACAATCAAGATACAGTATTCGCTTCATCAGAGCTCCTTATGGTGAACCAGGGAACTGTCATACTGGCCGTTTTGTCTCCACCATAAATATTCCCTACTATTCATGACAGGGCGCGCTCACGCAAGCGAAATTTTTCATTTTCAATGTTTTGACAGATTCATGGAAAAAAAGAGGGGGGCGCTCAGGAAGCGTAATACCCCAACGGAGACGACGGGCCGCCCCGCGTACGCCGAGGCAAGAAAACCTCGGGGCGATCCATCCATCAGCGCCGGAAGACGTGTTACTTGAAAGCCGGGCGCGCATAACGCGCCACTGGCCATAATGTTCAACCTAGCTCATGGAGGCCAACATCGAACTCAGCGCCTGCTGCGCCTTCATGTGCTGCGGATTTATCTTCACCAGCCGCTGCAGGCTGTCCGTGGCCTCTCTACGCAGTCCGTGATGATAGTAGGCGATGGCCATATTGTAGAGAATCACCTCGTTTTTGGGGTCCAGCAGCAGGGCTTTTTGATATTCCTTGATCGCCTCAAGATATTTTTTCTGCTTTCGTAAGGCGACACCCAATCTGTTATACGTTTCTATTTCGTTGGGATTCAAGCTCAGGGCCTTCTGAAACGCGCGGGACGCGCGGTCGTCCATGTCGGCGGCCATAAACGCTTCACCCGCCTCCCTGGCCAATTCGGGATTGTTGGGCGCCTGTTTCAAAGCGGTTTCGAGCGCGTGAACCGCCTGCTCCTTGTCGCCCGTGGCCAGAAGAGCCTTCCCATACTCCAACTGCCGTTCCGGCGCCTGGGGAGAAATCTCGACGGCGGACCGAAGCAACTCCGCCATACGCTGGAGGTCGCCCTCCATGCCGCATATCTGGGCCAGACGGTCCATGGCCATGGCGTACTGGCGGCTCAACGATATGGCCTTTTCATACATGGACTTGGCTTTTTCGTTGTTTTTCTGCTCCAGGTACACATCACCCAGCGCGAGATAGACCTTGGCGGTTTTCGGCGATAGCTCACGCACGCGCTGGAAGGCTTCAAAGGCCTCATGCGGCGAGCCGTCTTTCAACAACTGCATCCCCCTGCGGTATAACAGCTCCGCCTCGCCGGGTTCAAAGCGGCGTCTCATCGCCTCTTCGACTTTCTCCACCAGCGTTTTCATAACAAAAGGCTTGATTATGTACGCGTCGATTTCGGTTTCGCCGGCTTGCGCGACGGTGCTTTCCTCGATTTCTCCGGTTAACATCAGGAAGGGCAGTTCGGCGTACTTCGGCGTGGAGCGTATTTGCCGCAGAAAATCAATGCCTTTCACGCGCGGCATATTCCAATCGCAAATGATAAAATCGATGGGGTTGCCCTGGAGCTTCTCCCATGCCCGATCCCCATCGTCAGCCTCAATAATCGGCTTTTTTACGCCCATACGCTGCAGCATGTTCTTTATGGTGCGCCGCATATTGGGCATATCGTCCACAACCATGAAATAAAGTTCCTGAATTCTCTTCAAAGCCATCTTTCAATCCCTAGTCGATTATTTCCGTTTACGAATCTCCAGCCTTATTACAATGAGCTCAGCTCGCTTTTTCCAACTCCTCATACTGTTCCGTAAACGCGTCTTCTCCTGCGCTATTCATGGGTAACCGCAGGATAAACCTGCTACCCATACCCGGCTCGCTGACAACCGCTATATCTCCCCCGTGCAGTTCCGCCGCCAGGCGGCACATGGCAAGCCCCAGACCGTAGCTGTGAATGGTTTGCGCCGCCGACGGCCCGGATACATAACTGTCAAAAATAGTCCGACGCAAATCGGCGGGTATTCCCGGCCCCTGATCCTCAACTTCGATAACCCTGTATCCCTGGTCGGTTTTGCCCGTAATCCGAATCGCTTCGCCCTCCGGAGAGAATTTTGCCGCATTTTCCAGCAGATTGATCAGCGTCCGTTTTATAAGGTTTTCATCCGCGATGACGCGCATGGGCGCCTCGCTCCAGGTCTCCTCGACCCGGACATTATTGAGAGCCCGCAATGAGGCCGTTCCGAGTATGGCCGCCTGCGCCAACGCGATCAGATCTTTGGGTTCGGGCTTCAGCATCATTTTCTTTGATTGCATCCTGGACACATCCAGGATGTTCGTGACCATGCGCATCAGGCTGTCGCATCCGAGCAACGCGCTGTCCAAACACTCCACGCCCAGCTCGGACAAAGGCTCTTCCCGCAGCAGATCAAGGTTGCCGAGCGTCTCGTTGATGGGCGTTTTGAGATCGTGCACGATCATCTGGGTCGCTTCGGCTCTCCAATCCATCAGCCGCTTAAGTTCTTTGTTTTCCTTGCGCGTCCGTTCGAGGTCGCGCTTCATTCGATCCAGGACACGGGCGTTCTCAACATAGTCCCCCAGATACTCGACAAGACGCCCGATATAACCCATACGCTCATCGGTGAACCGATCCGCGTCCAGAGGATCGGCAAAACCAGCGACGCCGATTGTTTTCCCCCTTCCCTTGAGGGGCATGAACACGCAGGATACGGTATGGAACTCGCCCATGGACTTTGGGTCATCCCGCTCTGCGATATCACCCACCAGCGCCGTTTCGCTACTCCTGAAAACCTCAGCCGCCAGAAGGCTCGACGACAGCGGTATCTTGCGGCGGGCCACACGCGTTCGTGGTGAATAAACAGCCCACAAGCTTTCTTCCTCACGGTCCAGGACGGCCAGCGACATCCGCCGGATTTTCAAATGATCGCGAAGGGTTTCCATAAGGCGTTCCATCTTTTTAAACAGCGGCGCGCGGCTATCGATCAGCGGGAGCGCCGCCTCGCGCATCACGTCCGGGGAACTCTCGTGATGATCCCTATCTTTTTTTTCAGAAAGACCCATACGCTGTCATTCTCGCCAAAGCCAAGAAAGTTAATTCTTATACTAGGATATCGGATCATTTTGACGAAGGTTTAGCCCTTTACTATCAATTCCATACATTTAAGTCATAAATACAATTTCCCAGGCGTATGCGGCGTCGCTAAATTCATCCGGACACGGCGCTGACCGATAATTAATTTTATAGTATTTTCAATTTGTTAGGAGAATGCATGGAGAATCTTGGCCCTATGCGCGCCGCCGCGCCAAAAAAATAGCGCAGGAGGAAAAAAATCGCCGCCTGACGGGGGGGAACCGCGTTTGCCGGTATTATTCAACGGCGGCCTGTCCAGAATCCCTGAGGGTCGTACGATCTGATAATCGCAAGTTCGTGGGGTGTGGGCGCCGGGGTGAGCTCCAAGGAAGGATCGACAGCCAGGTCCCACCCGGTCTGGGCCTTCACGGTTTCCAGCTCCACACCGGGGTGAACGCTCGCCAGGTAGGCTTCTTTGGTCATTGGGTCGAACCTGAGGATTCCCAAGGTGGTAATAATCGCGTGCGGCCCGCCCCTGACGAGCCCCACATCGCGACGCCAGTCTCCTCCGGTTCCGTATCCCGGAGAGGTGACGTAATCGACGCGTTCCACGAATCGCCGCCGTTCGTGCGCCATGATGATAAGCAACCGTTTGGAAAGGGAAGCGATATCGGCGCCCCCGCCGCTGCCCGGCAACCGTGTCCCGCCGTCTTTTCCGGAATTTACCCAGGTGGTGTTGAGGTTTCCGAAACGGTCTATTTGCGCTCCGCCGATGAACCCCAGATCGACCCACCCCTTTTGAAGCGCGCCCATGATTTCGAGCATGTCCGCCAACATGATCGAGCGGGTAATATTGGGAGGGTCGCTCATGGTGATGATAGGAGCGGCGGCCGGCTCGTCGCGAATAACGCCGTTTTCGTACAGACCGATGGCGCGGGGGGCGTGCGTCTCCTTGGCCAGGCAAAACGCGAGCAACGGGAGCCTCATTCCCACGAAAACCCGCTCCTCGTCGCGTATTTCACGCGCCGCCGCGGCTACCATGAGTTCCGCGGGCGTATAATCCGAATCAATCACGGCCTGCGCTCCTCAATATCCGAACTCCACCGACGGGGTCGGCGCGCTTTCCCGGACCATCAGCTGTTCGCGTACATCCGCGGACAGAAGATCCAGGTATTCGCTTCGTGAGTCCACGCCAAACACATATTTGTCAAACCACGCGCGGTTGTCTTCGAGGGTACGGGTTTCGCGTGAGTAATCCACGTAAAACGAATCGTGATGGCCATAAAAGCCCTGCACGGCCGAGGGATGAGCGCCCCAGGGTTCATGCGCCACCGCGTCCACCCGAAAGCCGGGGATAATGGTTCTGTTGGGGTCCGCCCGCACCACTTCCGGAGGAACAATCTCCTCAACCACGACCAGCACCTTTTCCGCCGCCTTGGCGGCGTCCATGGTGACGCCGAAATTTCCCCAACTCTGCGTATTCCCGTACCGGTCGGCTCTCTGCGCGTGGATAATGGCAAGGTCCGGGTTGATCGCCCTAACCGCCAATACCTTTTGAGCGGTAAACGGACAGGATATTTCCAGAAAACGCGTCCGATCCCGGGAGATATCGGAGCCTAACAATGAGTGGGTCACTGAGAAAGGAGCGCCCATGGCCCCCGCGGACAGAGCGAGCGCCATGGAGAAATTGGAATGGTCCTCGACTTTCAGTTTGTGCGGGACGCCCTGTTCCACCGCCCGCCGAAAGTTGTATCCCACGCCCGTGCTGACATTACCGATCCAGGCGGCCATGATTTCACGGACCGCGCCTCCGCCGATCATCTGATCGAACAGCATGTCCGAAATGGGGCCGATAAGCGTGAGGTCTTTGAACTTTTGCCGGATAATTTCATGTCCGGCCGCAAAGGGGATCATGCTTTCCAGGGCGAGCCCCATGGCGATGCTCATGCCGTCGTGGACCAGCAGCCGGACGGCTTCCCGCAGGGACATGATTTTGGAATCGTTTGTTTGGGACATCGAACGCTCGCACGATCAGCTGCGCGGCGTCTGAGACAATAAAATCCGCCGCGACCTCAATCACGTTTGATAATCATATTGTTATAGGCGCGCAGAATATCGCCCCTACTGATGACCGCCACCAGCTTGCGGCTGTGCGGACCTTCCAGAACCGGCAGAATGGCGAAATCTCCTGCGGTCATACGCTCAAAGGCGGTAAGCAGATCGTCTTCGGCGTGCACGGTAATCGCCTTTTTCGTGGCCATGTCTTTGGCGTGGTAAGAGTCCGTGGCGCCGGATTCCCGCGCGAGTCGCCGCAAGTCGGAAAAGGAAATAATGCCGGACAGGCGCCCGCGGCTGTTCACCACGGGGAAGGACTTAAATGAAGACCCGCCCATGATTTCCTGCACCTGGGCTGCGGTGGCGTCCTCTTCGATCGTTTCCATATCCTTGCGCATAGCCTCCCGAACCGTAATCCTCTTGAGCAGGCTGATTTCCCGGGAACCACGAACATCCACATCCTTGCCGCCGGATTTTATTTTATCAATCTGCAAATTGTAAAATTGGATAACTTCGCGGCGATTCAACATTCCCAGCATGGTGGAGGAGTCCGCTTCGCTGACCACCGGAAGGCTGTCGATGTTGCGGACGGTAAATTTTTTGAGCACGCTGTTGAGGTCTTCCGACGGATTGGTGGTTATCACATCGGTCCGCGCGATGTCTTTCATGAGCACCAGGTCGTCGATCTCCTTGTTGAACAATACCTCCCGCACATCGTTGATGGAAAAAACCCCGGTAAGGTGGTTGGCGTCGTTCACCACCGGGAAATAGTGCTGCTCCGTTCGCGAGAAAAAGCGCTTAAATTGATTGAAAGGCATATCCTCGGGAATGGCTTCAACCCGCCGCATGAAAGGCAAAAGATTCTTCACGCGTATGGTTTCCAGAATATCGACGAAAAAATCGCCCGCGTGGGCCTGCGAATCGAGTTTGGTGGGCACCTGTTTGTCGTAGATGGTGATCTTGCGCGTTCCCAGAAAAGCAAGCGCGCATACCAGCAGGCTTGGAAGCAGCAGGTGATAGGAGTTGGTCATTTCGCAGACAAAGATGATGGTGGATATGGGCGTGTTTGACACGGCGGTGAAAAACCCCGCCATTCCTACTACTACAAACGCTCCCGGCTCGCTGACAACGTTCGGCATTATGGCATGGAATGCCTTGCCGACAGCGCCCCCAAGGCACCCTCCGATGACCACCGAAGGTCCGAATACGCCTCCGCTGCCCCCCGATCCGATGGAAAACGACGTCGTAAATATTTTTCCCACGGCGATGGCCAGCAGCAGCAGCAAGGGGAGCTGATTTTCAAGGGCCATCTGCACGAATCCATACCCAAACTCCATGGCCTGCGGCAAAAAGAAAGCGAACAAGCCCGTGAGCAGCCCTCCGACCGCAGGTTTGAAATGCCGCGGTATCCGCAATTTTCTAAAGACATCGTGAATGCCGTAGAACGATTTTACATAGAGGTAACCGAAGGGGATAACCACGAGGGCGAGCACCATGTACGGCCCCAGTTCCAGAGGGTTGGAAAAGATGAAATCGGGCGACTGGAAAAGGGTTCCCCATCCATACACCAGGCAATAGACGCAGTAGGCCACAACCGACGATATGCCCGCCGGAATAATGATTTCGGCCTCAAACTCCATGTCCCGGTACATTACTTCGGCGGAAAACAGCGCCCCGGCCAAAGGGGCCCTGAAGATGCTTCCGATGCCCGCGCCCATGCCCGCCGCCAGCATGATACGACGTTCACGATCGGATAGTTTCAGCTTGGTGGCCAGGAAAGAGCCGAATCCCGCGCCGATCTGGGCTATGGGACCTTCGCGGCCGCCGGAGCCTCCGGAAGTCAGGGTAAGAGCCGAAGCGATCGTTTTAATGATAGGCACACGCCCGCGGATAAATCCCCCTTTTTGATGGTAGGAGTCGATGGCCGCGTCCGTGCCGTGCCCTTCCGCTTCGGGACTGAAGGTGTACACGAGCCAGCCGCTGAGCAAACCTCCAAGGGCGGGGAGAATGAACAGAATCCACCGGCTGAAAGGCGCGGAGGTGGGGGGTAGAAGGTGGCGCTCTCCCGCCGGAGACGGCGGGCGGTATCCCGCCAGGCTATCCATCAGGTAGTGACTGCCCAGTTGGGTGAGGGTGTTGAAGGCTATTGATCCGGCGCCGGCGATAAGGCCGATAAGGGTAAATAAGATGAACCACTTTCCCATGGAGGTAAGCTTGGTTGAAGGGCGATACATAACAACGATTCCCGATGAAACACAAAAGTTCAATTCGACTGCAAGAACGGCGATAAGTCTAATGGTTCGGCGAGTCTGATTTAAAAAAAACGAAACCGGTCGCGCTTACTCGGTTCTTCGGCCGCGCGGCCGGAGACGCCCACAAAGAGATGCGCCGGTTTCATACAGCGGCTCGCCGCCAAGGGCGGACACGCGGGATTATTTTTGGGGAGGAGCCTGTTCCGGGCTGCTCTCCGTCTCCCCTCCCAAGAGCTTCTTCGCTTTACCGAAGGTACGGGTAAAAGCCTCCGGCGCAACGAAATAGATGACTTTTGAATCTTGCAGGGTTCCGAAATACCCGTTATTACCTTGCGGCGCCAAAAGAACTTCATATGAGACGCCGTCTTCCATTGTTAGAATAGCGCGATAAGGAGCGGAGTCAAGTCCGTATTCCTTAATTTTGGATGGATCAAGAACGTCTTCGCCTCTCATGGTAGCCAAGGCGGTGATGACCTTGACAATGTCGTCGCTCCTGGGCTGCGGCGTGTCGGCGGGCTCGACCTTTTTCCACACGGCTTTATTTTCACTATTTTGTCCCTGTGGCTGCGCAGGGTATTTCTCAAACACCACCATGGGCGCGTCGGGGAATTGAAATTCCACCCGTTTGGCCTTGGACCAGTCCTTGATGTTGATGAGCCGCAACTCCAACCAGTTCCGTAAGTCGAGAGGCTGTGACTTGTCCCAAATCTGGAAGATGGAATTCAACCGTATCAGGGCGGAGTACACCTTGTCTTCTCCGGCCTTGCGCACAAACGTGGTTTCACCGGTCTGGCCCTTTTTGCCAAAAAGGAGGTCGGCCTCCATTTTGTTGTCAGGGCCGTAGAGTTCAAGATGCACGGCTTCGTCATCAGCCAGCCAAAACGTGGGCAGATTATCGGCCGCGCTGGACCGTAATTCTCCTTTCAGTCCCCCCAGGTCCTTAAGCAGGGACGCCACATGGTCCCCCACGGCGGGCGCGTTGTACCGGTTCGCGATGACCCATCCCTCTCCCTGCCGAACCAGAGACAGCTCCGACTCCGGAAAGGATTTCTGGTACGCCTTAATCTTGGTCACACTGTCGGTTTTCAAATCGGGAAACAGCATCACATAGCCTGTTTCCATGGTGGTGATCCTGTTAGATTGACGCTGAACCACGTAAATGACCACCAGCGCGACCAGAATGATAGCGAATATGACGTAATGACGATTTTTCACCGTGCTCCCTTTCGTGCGCTACGCCGCTTCTGAGACTGTTTTCAAATACTGTTCCCTGCGCCGGCGCCGGATGATAAGCCGCGCCGCGCCGAAAATAATGAGTATCAGCGGCGCGAGCGCCGTGGTAAAGAAACGGTAGAACAGTTTCTGCGCCGGAGACAGGTCGCGGATCAGGCGCCCTGTCTGGAACTTGCTGCGAATACTGATCAGATCATCGCCAAGGGTAAGCGAATCAACGGTGTTGAGCATCAGAAGCGAGTTATTCAGAAAACCCAGCACCTGGTCCGAAAACATGTCCGAGTTAGCCACCACCACCAGCTTGCCGGGCTTGCGCTCGATAGCTGGAGCCATCTTCTTTTCCACCGGCTGTCCCTTATCCTCACCGTCGGATTGCTCCCACTGCGGAATCTCCTTGCCCTCATAGAAATCGGGGAAAAGACCGCTTACGCGGATGGCCAGCGGCTGGGGACCCTGGGAAGGGTTGGTGTCCTTGTCCATTTGAGCCGGACTCAGCGGAGCGTTGGCGTAGTCCGCGAACCAGGAGTGCTTTCCGGAGGAGAAGATGGTTTCCACCTTGAGTCCGGATTGCTTCAGTTTGTCTCCGTCCAACTTGAGCGCTGAGCCCCAGACGTAAAGCAGCCCCACAATCCGGTTGGTAATGGGCAGGTCGGGATTCAGATCCTCCGCCGGGATTCGAATCTGCACGGGAAAGTCGACCTTCGCCGACACCATGGTCTGCATCAAACCGGCGACCCGTTGCGGTATCTGAATGGTGATGGGCTCTGAGTTCGCGTCCATCAATATTTTCGGATTGATGGTAACTCCGTAATGACCGATGAGCTCGTCGATGTTGTTCGGCGCTATTTTGGGAATAACGTTAATCATTCCCTGCGCGCCGGGTTGATATTGAAAACGGAATTTCTGGGCGCACACGAACACATTTCCACCCTGCGCGAGAAAACGGGAAATTTCGTACTTCTGCCGTTCGTTCAACATGCGTGGATCGAAAATCAGCAGAGATTTGGCGTCTTTGGGAATTATTTCCCTTTTGTCCAGCTTTATGCGCGCCACCCCGTAGCCTTCATGCCGGAGGTATTCCATGATCTTACTGTAGTTATCCGTCTCCTCGGGGACCTTTTGTCCCATTTTCATGAGGAATTCCCGCATTCGCGGGTCCTGGTACTGGGGGCTTACGGGATCGATGGGCGCCAGCATGGCCACGGTGGGCTGCTCATCTAGGGTCATGCGGTAAATCTTGGACATCAGGTCGTACTCGAGCCGCCCCAACATTTGGGGTACGATTTGGGGAATCGTCTCGGTTTTCTTGTCCAGATAGGAAATAGTTATGGAGGAGTAGACATTCTTGATGTCCATTGAATCCTTTTCGATACTCTGCGCCTGAAACGGTTTCACGCCTTTCTTATCCAACTCCTCCAGCTTGCTCGGATCGGCCAGGGGATTGTAAATGGAGAAGACAAACTTGTTGTTTATTCTCGCCAGGTCCGAAAGCTGATCCTCCACATCCCGCTGCAGATTTTTCATTACCGAGGGGAGCTTTTCCTTGGGCGACACGTAGTAATTCACCTGCACCGGCGCCTGCAAACGCGACAGAATCCGTTTGGTGGCTTCGGACATGGTGTACTGCTTTCCCTCGGTCAGATCCAGACGGCCCACGCGGGTTTCACTCATTACCAGGTTCACGGCCACCCCGATAAGGAGGAGGAATACCACGGACAGCGCAAAGCGTCCTCTGGGTTTGCGCCTGATGAGGCTTTCCAGCGTGAGCGTGTTAAGCCACAAAAGGATGCCCGAGCCCACCACGAAGTAAGCAATTCCGCGCAGATCGACCAAGCCGCGCTCGAACGTCGAATAGTGGCCCGCGGCGCCGAGTCCGTTCTTGAGCAGCTCACCCAGCCCCTGGACCCAGCCGTCTATAAAGACGGCGAGAAAATCGCTGCCCAGCATATACACCGAAAAACAAACCACGATGCTGAGAATCAGGGTGACGATCTGATCCTTGAAAAAAGCGGATATGAAGATACCGATGGCCAGGAAAAAGCCGCCCAACAGCAGCGCTCCGAGGTAGCCGCCGATTATGGCGCCCATGTCGGGAGATCCCACCAGCGAAATCATGATTGGTATGGTAACGGTACCCGCGAGCGCCAGCGCGTAAAATATGAATGAAGCGAAAAACTTACCCAGCGTCAGCGCCGAGGCGGTCATGGGGAACCCCAGCAGCAGGGACAACGTGCCGAGTTTCCTTTCCTCTGACCATAGCCGCATACTTATGGCCGGGATGAACACTGCGAGAAAAAAGGGCAGGAACCCGAAGAAGGAACGCATGGAGGCGTTTCCCTCAAGGAAAAAGGAAGACATGAACAGACCGGTGTTCATCAACAAAAATATGATCAGATAAACATACGCGGTCGGCGTATTGAAATACGCGGTGAATTCCCGTTTGAATATGGTTAAGAAATTCCTCATTTTTCCTCCAAATCCCTCTGACGAAGAGCCCTCCGCTCAGAAGGACGCCCGGATTACCAAATTGATTTGCGGGTCGAACGAGTGAGCGCGATAAAAGCCTCTTCCAGACTGGGCCTGCGCTCTCTGAATTCCCTGACGAGCCAACCGTTTTCGCGGATCAGCAAAGCCAGATCGGACCAACTGTCCTTCTTGCCCTGAAATTGAATTTCGAACCAGTTGAGGCCGCCATCATCCGCATGCTCCAGTCTGCTGACCTTTTTCACATGGGGAACGGATTGGAACGCGACCTCTATCCGGCTGGGATCTCCCTTGAGAGAAACCACATACGACCGTAAATCCGACGCTGTTCCGGCCAGTTCGGGTATGGTTCCATTGAATATGATCCTGCCTTCATTGATGATCACCACCCTGTCGCTTATGGCGGAGATTTCCTGGAGAATATGCGTGCTCACCACAATGGTTTTCTCGTTGGCGAGATCCTTGATGAGGTCACGAATTCCGATTATCTGCAGAGGGTCCAGGCCCGATGTGGGCTCGTCGAGGATCAGAATCTGCGGGTCATGAATCAGAGCCTGCGCCAGCCCCACCCGTTGGCGATACCCTTTGGATAATTCCAGAATCTGCTTGCGAAAATTTTTTTTCAGTCCGCACGCTTCCACCACCCATTCCATACGGCGTTTGGCCGTCTGGAGGTCCAAACCACGTCCCGACGCCACAAACCGCAGATATTCCTCCACCTCCATATCCGTATACAGAGGAACTGTTTCAGGAAGATACCCTATGCGTTCTCGAACCTGGAGGGGGTTCTCGGTGACGTCGTATCCCGACACCGCCGCGGAGCCCGAGGTGGGAGAAAGTTGAGTGGTCAAAATATTCATGATGGTGGTTTTTCCCGCGCCGTTGGGACCCAGAAGCCCGAGGATCTCTCCCTTCTCGACTTTGAACGACGCTTTGTCCACCGCCAGAGTATGACCGTAATACATGGTAAGATCTTTTACTTCGATCATACGTTCTTCTCCACTCTTCTATGAGTTTTATCCGCGAAAGCGGTAGTGATTAAAAACGAATTCTCTCGTATTGCATGATTTTTGAAGGCCCGATGGTTGATGGCGTAATAAAATCAAAAGATGAACCCTGTCAACCACTTTTCCCCGCCGACCGTTGCGCTCGGGAGTATTAAGTCTCTGTAAACGAAGATTTTTTGCGGTCCCGGCCTCAATAACCCAACTGCTGAAGTTTTCGCTCGTCACGCCGCCAATTCCTTGAAACGCGCACAAACAGGCTCAGAAAAACCTTCACGCCCAGCAGCCCCTCGATATCCTTCCGCGCCTGCTGTCCAATGTTCTTGAGCATGGAACCTTCCTTACCCACCAGAATCCCTTTCTGCGACTGGCGTTCCACCTCTACCACGGCATGAATCACGACAAGGTTCTTTTCCGGTTTTTCCTCGAACGATTCCACCGTCACCGCGACGGCGTAAGGCACTTCGGCGCGGCACAGCCGCATCACCTTTTCCCTGACCAATTCCGCCACCAGGAAGCGTTCGGGAAGATCCGTGATCATATCAGGAGGAAAGTATTGCGGTCCTTCGGGCAAAAGCGGCTTCAGTTCCTTGATTACCAGGTCGAGGCCCTCATTGCGCAGGGCTGAAACGGGGACAATGGCCGCGAAATCGAACATGTTCCGGTATCGGTCGATCATAACCAGCAGATCGCTCTTTTTTGCCAGATCGATCTTATTGAGAGCCAGGACCGCCGGAGCGCCGGCGCTTTTCATCGCTTCAAGAATCAGATCCTCGTCCTCGCCATAGGGCTGCGCCGCGTCCACCATCCACAGTATGACGTTGGACTCCTGCAGGGCCGCCAGGGCAGTTTTAACCATACGCTGATTGAAGACCTGATCGCTGCGGTGAATGCCCGGCGTATCCATGAAAATGAGCTGCGCGTCCGAGGCATTGAGGATCCCCAGGATGCGGTTGCGGGTGGTTTGAGGCCTGGAGGAGGTAATGGCGATCTTTTGCTCCAGAACATGATTCAGAAACGTGGACTTTCCCACGTTGGGCAAGCCCACCAGCGCGATGAACCCGGATTTGAACGGAGCGGAGTCAGTGGGCAATTCGCGCCTCCCCGCTGGGCACATCCTGGCGTTCGACAATACGTACTTCTCGAAATCCGAACATTCCACACAACTCTTTTACGTTTTGACTTTTCTGGCCGCGCGCTTTGGAAAGTTCTCCCGGCGCCACATGAATCTCGGCGTCCCCGCCGAAGGCGCCGTTGCTCCGCAAGCGCGCGCTCACTTTTTTCAGCCACAGACGAGACCTGACCATCTCTCCGAAGGCCGGGTGATGTGGTCCGGCCAGGACTTCCCCCGGCGCGGACAGGGATTCGCTGTCCTGAAGCCCGACACGTATGACCGTCGTCCCCCCGCTCTCCAGGATATCCACGACCTCCGCGCAGATATCCACCGCCTCCCGCAGACTCAAGGGAAGGTATTCCCCCCGTTGAAACATATCCCCAAGCTCGCTGCCCCTGAGCGCAAGTGTGGGATATATCCGCGCAAAGCGCGGCCGCGCCTCGGCGGTTTTCCGGGCGGTGAGAAGAGCGCTCCGGCGGGAATCGCCGGGCAACCCTACCATGAGCTGAAACCCTACCTCAAAACCGCGCGTTTTACAGGCTTCCGCCGCCGCCATCGTGTCCTGTGCGGTATGACCTCTTTTGGACAGTTCCAACACCGCCGGATCAAGAGATTGGACACCCAGTTCAATGGTGGAGACGCCGCGTTCCTTCAGAAACAGCAGTTCGTCTTCGCCCAGGGTGTCGGGACGTGTGGAAATGCGGACCGAATCGATCTCTTTCGAGCGCAGGTAGGGCTCGACCATGTCCAGAAGCGTCTGTTGAAGACTCATCGGAAGCGCGGAAAAACTTCCTCCGAAAAAGGCGACCTGTTTTCTTCTGCCTTCTCGTTTGGGGGATTCCAGGGCGCGCTCGATAATCCGGGGGACTTTTTCAGGGTCGAATTCCACGCCGGTTATGGCGCGCTGATTGCAAAATACGCAACGGCGCGGGCACCCTAAGTGAGGGATGAACACAGGTATAATGAATGGTGTGACGGTCATTTTTGTAGGCGGGAGTTGCGCCAAAAGCCTTATTCGTCCAAGAATAATTTGCCGCCCTTGGCTATTCCTTCCTTGGGATGATCGTTAAAAATGATGGTAACAGCGTCAGGTGAACAATTCGCCACGTTCACCACCGCGCGGGTGATTTCCTGAGCCAACGCGCGTCTCTGTTCCAGACTGCGTCCCTCAATCCAATCAATATTTACGATAGGCATAACACTCTCCTAATTCTTTTTGATGCGAATATGCGGCGGATTATCCCACATGTCAAGAAACGATTTGGCGGATTTGAGTCCGCCGGGGAACAATGGAATTATCAAACGGAGCCGTTATCGCGTTCGATCTCCCTCAACGCCCGCCTGGCGGCGTTTTGGGCGGCCTCCTTTTTCGATTTTCCTTGCGCTACGGCGATTTCCCTCCCTTTTATTCGCACCGATATCTCGAACGTTTTGTCATGATCCGGCCCCGAGCTTTGTATCAGACAATAATCGGGTGTGATTTTATATCTGGCCTGGGTCAGCTCCTGAAGTCTGGACTTGTAATCCTCCGACCCTTTGTCTTCGATAACCCTGTCCACCAGATCCCCGAAGATGAATCCGACGGTCTTTTTGGCCGCGTCCGCGCCGCCGTCCAGATAAACAGCGGCCAGCAGCGCCTCCATGGCGTTTGCCAGGATAGAGCTTTTATCGCGTCCTCCGCTGTTTTCCTCACCCGTTCCCAGCAGAAGCGCCGACCCCAGATTAATGGAACGGGCCACCTCGGCGAGCCGCACTTCGTTCACCAGATGAGATCGCCATCGCGTAAGATCGCCTTCCCGCGCTTCCGGGAACCGCTCGAACAACGACTTGCTTAACACCAGGTCCAGTATGGCGTCGCCGAGAAACTCAAGCCGTTCGTTATTTTCTATGGCTATGGCCGGGTTTTCATTGGCGAACGAACTGTGGCACAGCGCCGATTCGAGCAGCCGCGCGTCCTGGAACTCATACTGCAACTCTTCCTGGAGCTGTCTGAATTTCTCGCCATAGGCCTCGTCAAACACACGGCCCCGCGCCTTCACATCATCCCAGACCGCGTCCATTTCCGCGAGGCTCGCTTCTCCCAGCCTTTTTCCTTTTTGAGTGATCTCCTGCTGAACCTGTTTAAATCTTTTAGAAAATTTTTCAACTGCGGATTGCAGCGCAAATTCGGCGTTAATCTTCAGGAGACGGGACACATTGACCATGGAAAACAGCAGATCGCCGAATTCTTCCGCCATCCGGCTTCGATCCATCCGGTCGGAAGCAAGCGCCTCCTTGAACTCCCGCCATTCTTCTTCCACTTTCTCCGCCGCGCCGGCGGCGTCGCCCCAGTCAAAGCCGACTCTGGAGGTTCTTTCGCCGACCCGGTGCGCCTTCAACAGCGCCGGTATCGCGGAGGGGATCGAATCGAGCAGTGAGTTATCCTTTTTGCCTTCCCGCTCGGTCTCCTTGATCTTATTCCAATTCCGCCAGATCTCCTCCACTCCGTCTACCTGGACATCTCCGAAAACGTGCGGATGCCTTCGCGTCATTTTTTCCACGACGCTTCCAATGACCTGTTCCAGGGTAATTTTCGATTTTTCCTCGTACAAATCTATGAGGAACATGAGTTGGAAGAGCAGATCACCGAATTCTTCCCGCAATTCATCGGTTTGATTACGGTTGATGGCTTCGATGGCCTCATAGGTTTCTTCGAGCAGATAGCTTTTCGCCGTCTGAGGGGTCTGCTTGCGGTCCCAGGGGCAACCGCCTTCACCGCGTAACGTCTTAATGAGCCGCCTGAGGTCTTCCATAGTGGCGCCAGGCGATTTTTTATCTTTCATCGCTATTGTATTCCTGCGACCGGTTATTAGTAAAGGCCGGAAGGAGAAGGGTTTATTTCGCGGCCGGAGCCGAACGCGGCTTTTCGTCCACCTTTTCCAGGAAGTCGCTCCTGAATTTTGCGGGAACCAGCTTTACCACCCCATAACAGATGGGAATGGAATAAACTCTCAGTTTGGAGTTTTTTAAAAGGGCGCTTTCGGCCGGCAATAGATTGGTGAGGGCCACCGTAAGAAACGAAACCATCAGAACCCCCTTGGCCAAACCGAGGAGGCCTCCCAGTATCCGGTCCCAATTACCAAAAAATCCTGAATTTATGAGTTTTCCCAAAGAGGAGCCCAAAATCCTTATAACCAGGTAAACCGCCAAGAAGACCGCCACAAAGGAAAGCACATTGGAAAATTTCATATCCGGCGCCAGGTGGGCCACCAAATCCAGCACTTCGTCGTAGTAATACGTAGCCACATAGAAACCGCCGACCACCGCAAGTATGGAAAAGCCGCTCTTGAAAAAACCAGCCATCAATCCCCGCACAAAGAGGAGAACGACCATCATTATTATGACTATATCCAGGAGATTGAATTGCATGTTCTGGTTTCAGGAGTTGACTGCTATCCGGCGCAAATACCTATGAGCGCAGCATTTCCCCGCGTCGCGCTCGAATCAGGGGCTCGCATTTCGGCGCAAGCGCTTGCTTTGATTGACCCAGGTATGCTACAGGACACGCGCAATAATACGAGAAGAGCTGTTCACGTGCAAGCCCAAAACCATACACTGTACTTTGAAACGACGGCCGGGACGGATATTGTTGATATCACCCCGGCGGTTCTGGATCGTTTTCATGGTTTCGGTTTCGAAACCGGAGTAGTAAACTTGTTTATCCCGGGGTCCACCGCGTCCCTGACTACTATAGAATATGAAAGCGGCGCGATTCAAGATTTGAAGCAAGCCATCGATCGCATCGCCCCCCATACTATATCATATCAGCACGATCTTCGCTGGGGGGACGGCAACGGATATTCGCATGTTCGCGCCGCCCTTTTGGGTCCTTCGCTCTCCATACCGGTTATCGACGGTTCCATGACTCTCGGAACATGGCAGCAGATCGTTCTCGTGGATTTTGACAATCGTCCTCGAAAACGCGGCGTTATCCTGCAAATGCTTGAAATTCCCTAATCACGTCAATATTCATAGTACGCTGACCGTATAGTGGGGAAAACGCCTCTTGACAGGAGCGCCAATATACTCATAATGATCATGTGATCCATGAGTGGTTTAGCCACACATGCTTGATATATCGCAATCAAATAAAGGTTCACTTATAGAACCTCGTAATAAAGAACGGTTTGTCCTTGAGGACAATGAACTAGCGCGGAACCTGTTTGGTGAACGAGGCGCTCATCTCAAGATTATCGAGAGAGAGCTTAACCTCGGAATTCACAGCAGAGGGAACGAAGTTACCCTGGAGGGTGATCCGGCTGACGTTGGACTCGGCAAAAAAGTTCTAGATCAGCTCGTCCATATCATCTCCAAAGGCTACCCCATTTACCCCGATGACGTCGAGTTTGCTGTTAACATCCTATCGGGCGATGAAAACGCAAACCTAACCGACATCTTCCTGGATAAGGTATTCATATCGGCCAAACGGCGGATCATAACTCCGAAAACACTTAACCAGAAAAATTATATAGACTCCATTCGCAAAAACGACATTGTGTTCGGTATTGGACCCGCGGGCACGGGGAAAACCTATCTGGCCATGGCCATGGCCGTGGATAGTCTGGTAAAGGGTGAAAAAAACAGGATAATATTGGCCCGTCCCGCCGTGGAGGCGGGCGAGAAGCTGGGGTTCTTGCCCGGCGATCTCTACGAGAAGGTTAATCCTTATCTGCGCCCGTTATACGACGCGTTGCACGATATGATGGACTTCTCCAAGGCGTCTCATATGCTCCAGCAAGGCGCTATCGAGGTAGCGCCGCTGGCTTTCATGCGCGGTCGAACGCTTAACAACGCCTTCGTGATTCTGGATGAGGCGCAGAACAGCACGACCGAACAAATGAAGATGTTCCTCACGCGGCTTGGTTTCGGATCCAAGGCCATTATCACCGGCGATATAACCCAGATCGACCTCCCAACGGGAACATCTTCCGGCTTGATCGAAGCCAAGGAAATCTTGTCAGGGATAAAAGGCATATCTTTTGTATATTTCGAAAAGCGAGATGTTGTCAGGCACCGGCTGGTAAAAGAAATTATACGCGCCTATGAAGAGCTCGACGAAAGAAAGGCGAAGGAGAACCGGTGACTCAGCTGAAACCAGTGCCTAAGAGCAAAAAGACAAAAGAGAGCCTGAAAAGGAGGACGATCGCCTGGCGCGAACGTTTGTCCTCATCCTGGTGGGCTTACGCCGCGCTCCTGGTCGCGTTGTCCCTGATTGTCGCCTTTTTTCTCATCCCCTATCCGGGGAGTTCCCTGCCCCATTACCGTCCGGGCGCCATAGCCCGCTCCGACATCAAAGCGACCGAATCCCTGCTCATCGAGGATGAGGAATCGACCGAGAAAAAACGCAAGGACGCCGCGGACGCGATTCCTTCCGTCTACGATTACGACCCGGCGCTGGTCAGCAAGATAAGCGATAAGACGCCCAAGGGCTTCCAGGCCATGAGAGAGTTTCTGGCCAGCCTGAATAATCAGACTGAGGAAGACGAAAAAACGGGTCTCGATGATATCCTGCCACAGCCAATGAACGAAGAGGCCCGTAAAACGGCCGTGGAAAGCGCCCGTAAGCAAATGGGCGACATTCTGGGAATACAAATCGACGACAACACCTTTCAGGTGCTCCTGGCGGGCAAATTCTCCGAAGATTTCGAAACGCTGATCCTGGAACTGCTGAATTCCGTCATGTATCGGCCTATTATTTCCAATAAGGATATGCTGCTGGCTGAAGGCAATAAGGGCATCAATCTGCGGAACATCGTGTCCAATTTTGAGATTTTAACCAGGGATTTCAGCAACTACCTCTCACTCGATCAGGCGCAGGGAGAAATCAGATCCCGCGCCATGAACTTCATCGGCCAATACAAGTATCCGTCACTCCTTGCGGCCACGAAGCTCGCCCAGTCCATGGTCCAGCCCAATCTCACCTTGAATCGTTCCGAAACCCAGGCCAGAAAAAAGGCGGTGTACGACGAACAGAAGCCGGTCTTCTATCAGATCGAAAAAGGGGAGATGATCGTTCGGGAAGGCGGAAAAATTACCCCGAAAATACTCGATCAACTGGCCATGCTCCGCTTGAAGGAACAAAAAAGAAACGATCTGATGATCGGCGCGGGACTGGCGATCCTGGTAGGTCTGCTTTTCTGTATTTGTCTTCAGGCCTCGGGCCTGCGTTTCGAGCCGTCCAAGGGTTCGTTTCGGAAAGCGCTTTTTCTCAGTTCCGCACTGTTACTCACGTTCCTGCTCGCCATCCCCAGCATCTTCATCAGTCAGAACGTCACCGCGAGTTTCACGGAAATCCCGGTTCAATCAATCTTTTACAGCATCCCTGTGCCCATCGGGGCCATGCTGGTGAGCGTATTCGTGGGAATGCCCACCGCGCTTCTTTTTTCCGTGGTCGCGTGCTTTCTGGTCGCGCTGGTTTTGAAAGCGAACATGTACTACTACATAATATTCCTGCTCGGCTCTTTCGTCGCCGCGCGGGGTGTCGAAGGGTGCAGGGAGCGGGCCTGCATTATTAAGACAGGCCTCTTCGTAGGGCTGGTCAACGTCGTCTCGGTCAGCGCCATAAATATGTCCCTGGAAAAACTGCTGACCACGTCCGCGCTCTTCGACGCGGTCATGGCCACCATGGGCGGGATTCTTTCGGGCATCATCGTCACCGGTCTGCTGCCTCTCGCCGAATCGACTTTCGGCTATACCACCAATATCCGTCTGCTGGAACTGGCCAATCTGGACTCACCCATGCTGCGCGATCTTATGCTCCGCGCGCCCGGAACCTACTATCACAGCATCGTGGTAGGCAATCTGGTCGAAGCGGCCGCCGACGCCATCGGCGCCAATTCCCTGCTGGCCAAAGTCAGTTCCTACTACCACGACGTGGGAAAAACCAAAAAGCCGGAGTATTTTATCGAAAACCAGCGGGGCGGGGCCAATAAGCACGAAAAGCTGGCGCCCTCCATGAGCGCGCTCATTCTCATCTCACACGTCAAGGATGGGGTTGAACGGGCCAGAAAATTCAGGCTGGGGCAGGACATCATCGAAATAATCCGGCAGCATCACGGCACCAACCTCATTTCCTACTTCTACGATAAGGCGATGGAAGCCAGCAGCGGCCGCGAAATTCGCGAGGAGGATTACCGTTACCCCGGACCTAAGCCGCAAACCAAGGAGGCCGGGCTCGTGCTCCTGGCGGACGCGGTCGAGGCCGCTTCCCGGACGCTGCAGGAGCCAAATCCTTCCCGAATCCAGGGTATGGTGCAAAAAATCATCAACAAGCTCTTTTCCGACGGTCAATTGGACGAGTGTGAACTGACCCTGAAAGACCTTCATCAGATAGCAAAAAGCTTCAACCAGATTCTCATCGGAATCTTCCATCACCGCATTGAATACCCCGAGCCAGCGGAAAAAGGCGCTCCGGCCAGAAAGGCCAAAAATGGAAGTACTCATCGAAAATCGGCAACGCCGGGTAAAGATCAACCTCGCGAAAATCAGGAAGGCGATCAGGAAAATCTTAAGCGTCTTGGCCTCTGATCCCGTTGAGTTGAGTGTGCTGCTGGTTGACGACGAGTATATAGCTGAACTCAATCAGCAGTATCTTAACCGGACCGGACCCACCAACGTCATATCCTTTCCCATGCGCGAAGGCGAATTCGGAGACCTGCATCCCCATCTTCTGGGAGATGTGGTGGTTTCCGTGGATACAGCCGAGCGGGAAGCGGAAAATTTTTCACAATCCTTTGAAAATCGATTGCATTTTTTGCTTATACACGGCATCCTTCATCTTTTCGGCTACGATCACGAACAATCGGAAGCTGAAGCCGAAGTAATGGAACGGGAAACCGAAAAGCTCATGGAGCTGGTCGCCCCAGACCGCGAAGATTGAAAAGGAGCTGTATCATGCCCAGACTAGCGGTAAATATCGATCATGTCGCTACACTGCGCCAGGCTCGTCGCACGTTTGAACCGGACCCCGTGGCCGCCGCGTATCTGGCGGAAATGGCCGGCGCCGAAGGAATCATCACCCACCTGCGGGAAGACCGGAGACACATTCAGGACCGCGACCTGTTGCTGCTCAGACAAACCGTGACCTGCAAACTCAACCTGGAAATGGCCGCTACCGACGAAATGGTGCAAATCGCCCTGGACGTGAAACCTGACATGGTTTCACTGGTGCCGGAAAAGCGCCAGGAACTGACCACCGAAGGCGGACTCCAGGTGGCCGGCCGTGAAGGACAGATAGGCGCGGCGGTGGAGCGTCTTAAATCGGGAGGCGTAAGGGTCAGTCTGTTCATCGACCCGGACGCCGCCCAGGTGCAGGCGTCCAAAAAAGTGGGCGCGAATATTGTGGAAATTCACACCGGACGATTCGCCGAGGCGTGGATCGCCGGAGACTCTGATAACGAATTCGCGCGGGTTGTGGCCGCCGCCAAGGAAGCTCACGCCCTGGGATTGGAAGTGAGCGCCGGACACGGCCTGACCTACCAGAATATACTTAACTTTCCCGCCGTGCGCGAAATTACCGAGTACAGCATCGGACACTCCATTATGGCCCGCGCCATCATGGTCGGTATGGACCGCGCCGTACGGGACATGGTCGCCCTGGTCAAGGGCGGAGCGCGATGATTTTCGGCGTCGGCGTGGATCTTGCCCATATTCCGCGCATCGAAGCCGCCGTCGGGCGCTGGAACGACCGGTTTCTGAACCGCGTGTTCACTCCTTCCGAAATATCTTTCTGCCACCAACGCCCCCGGCCGGTTTCCTGTCTTGCCATGCGGTTCGCGGCCAAGGAAGCCTTTTCCAAGGCCCTGGGCACCGGCATGCGTAAAGGCGTGTATTGGAGGGATATTGAAGTATTCCATTATCCGAGCGGAAAACCGGGGCTTAACCTGTACGGAAACGCGCTGAAGCTGACTCGACAAGCCAATATCAGCGGAATTCACCTCAGCCTGAGCGACGAAGGCGATTACGTCAACGCTCTGGTGGTTCTGGAGACATGAGATGAAGCTAACCACCGCTCAATTGATGCGTGAACTGGACAGCTTGACCATCAACGGATTCGGCGTACCGGGCGTTGTCCTCATGGAAAACGCCGGACGAAGCACGGTTCAGGTCATCCTGTCCCTGTTCGGCGCCATGGCGGGCAAACGGGTTTGTGTGTTCGCGGGCCGGGGAAACAACGGCGGAGATGGTTTTGTGGTGGCGCGCTACCTGTTCAAAGAAGGCTGCGACATAACCGTCTATCTCCTGTCCAGTATGGATATGATAGCCGGAGACGCGAAAATCAATATGGACGCGTGCGGCAAACTGGGCGTTCCCATAACCGAGGTGGAGGATGAAGCCGAGCTGAAAGTCCTGCGAGGCGAGATCGAACACGCCGACCTGATTATCGACGCGTTGCTGGGCACGGGTCTGAACTCCGAGGTGAGGGGCCTGTTCGCCGCCGCCATCAGAATTATCAACGGTGTTGGCGCGCCCGTTCTGGCCATCGATATTCCGTCCGGCCTGGATTCCGACCGAGGCGTCCCCCTGGGCGCATGCGTTCGCGCGGACGTAACCGTGACCTATGGGCTTCCCAAAACCGGTCAGCTGCTTTATCCGGGCCGATCCTATGCGGGATCGCTTTATTGTGCCGATATCGGAGTCCCTGCGGAGGCTGTCCAATCTCTGAGTCCACTCCACACGCTGCTGGAGCCTTCGGAGTTGATCCTTCCCGAAGAACGCAGGCCGGACAGCCATAAAGGCCACGCCGGGCGGCTGCTTATTGTGGCGGGATCGCCGGGCATGACCGGAGCGGCGGCCATGGCTTCCGAGACGGCGGCCCGAACCGGCGCCGGCCTGGTGACGCTCGCGGTTCCCGAAAGTCTCAACCCCATACTGGAAGTCAAGATCACCGAAGCCATGACCGCGCCTGTTCCGGACGATAACGGCTTGTTCGGCCAACAGAGTCTGGACGCCTTGCTGGAGTTGTTGGATCAGAAAACCGCCCTGGCCCTGGGGCCCGGCCTCTCCCACTCCGACGGCCCGGCGCTGGTGGTCCGTGAACTCATCGCCAACGCGCGGGTTCCCATGGTTATCGACGCTGACGGCCTGAATATCCTGGCCCAGGACATAAGCGTCCTGCGTGAAGCCAAAGCGCCGGTCGTCATTACCCCCCACCCCGGTGAAATGGCGCGGCTGACCGATATGAGTCCGGCCGAGGTCCAGAATGACCGTATCGGTGTGGCGATAAAACTGGCTTCCGATTACAATATCATCGTCGTTCTCAAGGGAGCGGGCACGGTTATCGCCCTGCCCGACAGACGGGCCTGCGTCAATACCACCGGCAACCCCGGCATGGCCACCGGCGGCATGGGCGATATCCTCACCGGCCTCATCGGCGGCCTGCTGGCTCAAAACATGGACCCCGCCGAAGCCGCCAAAACCGGCGTCTATATCCACGGCCTGGCCGCCGACCGCTGCGCCCTGGAATTCGCTTCCGTCGGCTACCTGGCCTCCGACCTCATCCCGTTTATCCCTCCCCTTTTGGATGAACTGCGTCTGAACGGCGAAGAGGAAGAGCCGGAAATCCCGCTTATCAAAAAAATTTATTAGGATTTCACCATTAGTTGGATGATGGCTTGTGGGGGCTTTTTTGAAAAAAGCCCCCACAAGCGCCTCCTCCGAAACGTTCGATGGCGCCTCGCACGGAGCGCGGTTTCCGAAAAAGGGATGCGCACGCCTCTTATTAGCGTCTTTCTCGCGCGCGCTCTCCACCAAGGCGCCAATCACACCTTTTTTCTGCTGGACATTGTCTTCAGAGTGTATATAGAGTTGTGGCAAGAATGTAAGGGAGAACCCATGCTGAAAGCCAAGGATATAATGAGCCGTGACGTAGTTACGGTGACTATGGAAACGCCGGTCAGTGAGGTGGCCAGGATATTTGTGGAAAAACGGTACAACGGCTTGCCGGTGATCAACACCAAAAACGAGGTGGTGGGCGTTGTAACCAACAACGACCTGGTCGACCAGAACAAACGGCTGCACATTCCTACGGTCATCGCGCTTTTCGACGCGGTGATCTATCAGAAGGGTGACAAGCAGTTCAAGAAAGAACTGGAAAAAATGACCGGATCGACGGTCAGGGATATCTGCGCCCGCGAGCCGGTAACGGTCAATCCCGAGGCCACCGTTGAAGAGATTGCCACGGTGATGGCCGAAAAACGGGTGCACACCCTGCCGGTGGTGGAAAATGGCAAACTGGTGGGTGTGGTTGGCAAAATAGACATTATCCGCGCCATGGTATCGTGACGAGACGACAGGTAATTTTCATCCTGAAAAACGCCGGAGAAACGGTGGCTCTGGGCCGCGCGTTGGGTGAAATGATGGAACCGGGCGATACGCTGGCGTTGACCGGAGATCTGGGAGCGGGCAAGACCACGCTGACTCAGGGGATCGCCAGAGGTTTGGGCGTGGATGAGAGCTATTACATCACCAGCCCCACGTTTACACTCATCAATGAATATCCGGCGCGCGCGCCGCTCTACCACATCGATCTATACCGTCTCGAAGGCGGTCTGGACGCCGACGCGCTGGGTCTGGAAGAATATCTGGAATCGGACGGAGTCACGGTGGTTGAGTGGGCGGAGCGAATCGGCGAGGAAAATCTGCCCGAGACCACCGTATGGATGAGCATAGAGTTCATCGACGCGGACAGCAGAAAAATAACCGCCGCCGCCAAGGGAGCGGGAGAACGGCGGCTGGAATCATGGCTGAACAATAAAGACGCGCGCCTGTTTTTACAGGACGCTGGAAATTGAGGAGGGCGCCAGGTGGCGTTATTAGTACAGAAGTTCGGCGGCAGTTCGGTTGGAACCGTAAGCAAGATACGGAATGTGGCCCGTAAGGTCATTGCCGCCAGGGAAAAGGGCAACGACATGGTCGTGGTTCTGTCCGCCATGAAGGGAGAAACGGACCGGCTGCTAGACCTGGCCCATGAAGTGTGCGAATTCCCCGATCCGCGGGAAGTGGATTCCATGATCAGCACGGGCGAACAGGTGTCCATCGCGCTGTTCGCCATGGCCGTCAGGGATATGGGCCATGAGGCCATCTCCTTGCTGGGAAGCCAGGCGGGCATTCACACGGACGCCATTTACGGCAAAGCCAGAATCGATCGTATCGATCCGGAACGCATACGGCGCGAATTGGGAGCGGGCAAAATAGTCGCCGTGGCTGGGTTCCAGGGTGTGGACGACACGGAAAACATCACCACGCTGGGCCGCGGCGGTTCGGACACTACGGCCGTGGCGCTGGCGGCGGCGCTGAAAGCCGATTTGTGCGAAATCTTCACCGATGTGGAGGGAGTTTATACCACCGACCCCAACGTGGTTAAAGAGGCGCGAAAGATACCCCGCATCTCTCATGACGAGATGATGGAAATGGCCAGCCTGGGCGCCAAGGTGCTGGAAATCAGATCCGTGCAGTTTGCAAAAAATTTCAATGTGCCGCTTCACGTCCGTTCGACGTTTGTGGATACGGAAGGCACTCTGGTAGTTGAGGGGGGAGAAGGAATGGAGCAGCAACTGGTAACGGGCGTGGCCTACAATAAAAACGAGGCTCGCATCACCATATTCAAAGTTCCCGACAAGCCCGGAGTCGCCGCGCAGGTTTTCGAAGCGATCTCCGCCGCCAACATTGTGGTGGATATGATTATCCAGAATACCCGCGCCGGCGACATGACCGATATATCCTTTACCGTGGGCAAGACCGATTTCAAACAGGCCATGGAGATCGTCAAACGGGTGGCCATTGAAATCAAAGCGGAACGGGTCATGGGTGACCAGAGTATCGCCAAGGTGTCCATTGTGGGAGCGGGCATGCAGACCAATCCGGGCGTGGCCAGCAAAATGTTCAGCGCGCTGGCGGCCGAAGACATCAACATAAGCATGATCAGCACATCGGAAATAAAAATCTCCTGTGTCATCGACGAGAAATACACGGAACTGGCCGTCCGGGTTCTGCATAAAACGTTTGGCCTGGATAAAGAGGAGAACAACAAGTCTTAAACCACGGACATGCGACGGGTGAAATGTTCGTTCTGCGTTCGGTTTTAACAGGTAACGGCGGCGGGAACTAAGTGCGCGGCTTTTCCCGCCCGCAACAGGGTATCATCCTCTGTCTGGCGGCTTTCATTGCGCTGGTGTGGTTCTTTTTTCACCGCGACGACGCGCCGGACCGGGACGGGAGGGATATCCGGCTGACCATCGTGGAGGCCGCGGGGCGGGTAAGGCGCCCCGGCGTTTACTTCTTCGAAGCGCCGCCGACGCTCCATGATGTCATATCCGCGGCGGGCGGACTGGATACGGACGCGCCCTTGGACGCTTCCACCGCGCCGGATTCCTTTGAAAGCGGCCGGCGTCTGAATTTTTCCCAAACGGAGCGGGGAATCGTCGAGATCAGAATGGAAGAGATGTCGGCGGACAAACGGATACCGCTGGGCATACCCATAGACCTGAACCGGGCCACCGTCGAAGATCTGGAATTGCTACCATCCATTTCCCCGACTCTTGCGGCCGGGATCGTGGAAGCCCGCGACCGGCGGGGAAAATTCCACTCTGTTGAAGATCTTGAAGAGGTAAAAGGTATCGGCCCCTCGACCATCGAAAAACTGAGGCCCTTTACAGAGGCCAAGCCATGAGCGACGTGAAGTCTGTAGGCGGTCTGCTGTTGGCGGGCGGTTCCTCTTCCCGGATGGGAAGGCCCAAACAGCTTCTGCCTATCGGTGAGCAGTCGCTTTTGTCTCTGGCCGTGGAACACGCGCTGGCGTCCAAACTGGATCCGGTGGTGGTGGTGCTCGGTCACCGGGCGGATGATGTCAGAAAGAGCCTGGAGCGGTATTCCGACAACCCCAAGCTGTTTATCGCCATAAATCCGGCTTACCGGGAAGGCATGAGCGAATCCCTGAAAAAGGGGATAGAGATTCTTCAACGCTACCCGGTGGCGGGGGCGTTGATCCTGCTGGGCGATCAGCCGCGCGTGACCACCGCGGTCATCGACCGGCTGGTGGAGCGTTTTATCGAGTCGGATAAACTCATTTGCAAGCCTGTCTACGGGAAGGAATCGGGCAATCCGGTGCTGTTCGGCCGGTCGCTGTTTCCCGATCTGCTGCGGGTTTACGGGGACCAGGGAGGACGGGACATCGTGCGCGCCCATTCGGATGAGGTGCTCCGGGTGGTCTTTCCGGACCCTCAAACCGGAATCGACATCGACACGCCCGAAGCCTATCAAAAATATCTGCAAGACCTGGAATAACCCGGCGCATGGCTTGTATCCTCATATGCGCGCGTCGCTGAAAGATCACGGAAGGTTTACTTGATCGTGTCTCTGGCTGATTGCCTGCGGCTGGAACCGCGGGAGATGATATCCCTGGTGGGGGGAGGCGGCAAGACCACGCTTATGTTCCGCCTCGCCCACGAACTGGCCGCGGCGGGGAAAAAGGTGGTCAGCGGCACGACCACCAAAATCGTCGCGCCCCGGTCCGAGGCCGACTATCGCCTGATCCTGGAAGAAACCGGCCCCGGCTTCCTGGACAGCGTGTCCGTCTGCCTGGAAAATGAAGGACAGGTGACCGTGGGCAAAACCATAACCCCGTCGCCGCCCTATAAGGTCGTGGGCTGCGATCCGTCGGTCTATAACCAATTTTTCCTGGACCCTGAAATCGATTATGTGATCGTTGAGGCGGACGGCGCCCAGCGCAAACCGCTGAAAGCTCCCCGGGAACATGAACCGGTTATACCCCGCCCCACCACCACGGTCATCGGCGTGATCGGGCTGGACGCCCTGGGCAAACCGCTTGACGGCCATACCGTGTTTCAGCCGGAACTGTTCAGCGTACTGACCGGCCTTCCCCTGGGGAGTTTGGTAACGTTCAGGGAACTGGCCCTCCTGGCCGCTCACCCCCACGGGTTGTTCAAGGACACGCCGTCCCACGCCAAACGCGTCCTGTTCCTGAACAAAATGGACCTCCTCGACAGACCGCTCCGGGCGGCAGACCTCATGAATTCGTTTTCCGAAGCGCCCTTCCCTCTGCGAATCGTGTGTGGCTCGCTCCTTCCCGATGTCAGGATCGGATTGGAGTTGTCGGTGGGCGTATCCTGAGTTCGCCGCGCGGACACGCTGCAAACTACTGCGCCCTTCGGGCAGCGTCTCCTCTTAGCGGCTGGTCCAAATTTCCGGCGCCACATCTACCGCGCTTCCTTCACAATATTTTTCCCGAAGCTTCGGTTTTTCAATTTTACCGGTAGGGTTGCGCGGAACCGCGTCAAATATAATCCTGCGGGGGCGTTTATATCGAGGCAGGGGTACGCAAAATTCCATGATTTCTTCCGCGGCGCATTGACGGTCAGGCTTGAGTTCTATAATAGCCGCCGCAATTTCTCCAAGGCGCTGATCCGGCAAGCCTATCACGGCTACATCTTTAATTGCGTCATGTTCACGAAGAAAATTTTCGATCTGTACCGGATAAATATTTTCACCGCCGCTTATGACCACATCTTTTTTACGGTCAACCAAATAAATGAAGCCGTCTCTATCCATACGCGCCATGTCACCGGTGAAAAGCCAGCCGTCTTTGAGTACAGCCGCGGTCGCTTCCGGGTTGTTATAGTAACATTTCATCACGCCCGGACCTTTTACGGCCAGTTCTCCCACCTCTCCCTGCCGGACCGGGCGCCCCGATTCGTCGACAATCTTCGTCTCCCAGGTATATCCGGCTACGCCAATCGCCCCGACTTTATGAATGTTTTCAACGCCAAGATGCACACAGCCCGGGCCGATGGACTCGCTTAAACCGTAATTGGTGTCATAGAGATGATCGGGAAAGTATTTTTTCCATCGATGAATCAGGCTGGGCGGAACCGGCTGAGCGCCGATATGCATAAGTCTCCACTGGTCAAGAGTATAATCTTCCAGTTTCACTTCCCCGCTTTCAATAGCGTCAAGAATGTCCTGCGCCCATGGAACAAGAAGCCATACAATGGTGACTTTTTCTTCGGAAACCGTTTGCAGTATCCATTTGGGGTTAACTCCACGCAGCAAAACAGCTTTGCCGCCTGACAGAAAACTGCCGAACCAATGCATCTTGGCGCCGGTATGATACAGCGGCGGGATGAGCAGAAAATTATCGTCTAGGGTTTGCCCGTGATGGTTTTGTTCCGTAACGCAGGACGACATCAGGCTGCGGTGATTATGCAGAATGGCTTTGGGAAAGCCTGTGGTGCCGGAGGAAAAATATATCGCAGCGTCATCGTCATCCGTAAGTTTAATTTGAGGAACTTCGGCGGAACAGTCCGCTTCCAGGCTAGCGTAACTTTCAGCAAATGAAGGGCAATCCACGCCCGCAAAAATATACAGTTTAATCCTGGGCGTCCGATCGCAAATCGTTTCCACCCGGCCCGTGAATTCCGGCCCGAAAACCAAAACCTCCGCTTCGGATAATTCCAGACAGTATTTAATTTCCTCGGCGGTATAGCGATAGTTTAAAGGCACCGCCACCGCGCCGGTTTTAAGAACGCCAAAATAGATTGGCAGCCATTCCAGGCAATTCATCAATAGTATAGCGACCTTGTCGCCTTTCTTTATACCTCTGCCCAGCAGAAGATTGGCGAATCGGGACGCTTGATCGTCGAACTCGCGCCAGGTCATCTCTCGCCGGAATTTGCCTGACGATTTTGTTTCCACAAGTTCGAATTCACGCCAGGTGACTTTTCGTTTTTCCCGAAGTTCCGGACTGATCTCAATCAGGCTGATGTCATCAGCGTATAAACCGGCGTTACGGGATAGTATTTCTGTTATGGGCATTCCTGTTAATCCTTCCTAAAAATAGTCGCCGCCGACGCGTGGTCACATGAACGATATCCAGCCCCAAGAATTCTTCAGAATGGTATGGGAAGGAAGATAATGAGGCCTAACGTATTGTTATTATGAAATAAAAATTGCCATTGCAGAGCCAGTCTGCCATAAACGACGCGGTTTTGAAAGCCCTTTCGGGATGCGGATACGAATACTGACGAAGAAACAAAAGCCGAAAAGCCACCGGGGGAACCGGTCCCCCCCGGACCCCCGCATGAGATTTCTCCCTCCGGTGGAAATGGCAAGCGGTCAGGCGACGCAAAGCAAGGCTGGCAATTGAACACGCGTCATTTCGAGCGCAGCGAGAAATAGCCTGCAGGGGGTGTGGGGGAAAAAATTCCCCCACCTTGCTTGTTCGTTTGTTAAAAAACTCCGTAAACCGGCGGCCCTCACAGGCGAAAGGTTTCAACCATCCCGGATGCGCGCGCCAAACCAACCGCCTTGACAACGGGACCATCCGGTTATTACTATGCTGGAATCCTCAACGTATTGGAATTCGAACCTTAATCGCATACATTATCGCCTTTGGCGCCGGGGCTGCCATGCCTTCCACACCACCCAGCAGATCACAGAAAAAGCGGGAAGCCAAGTCCATAGAAGGACTGGTTCACGAGCTGATTCTTCTGAGCGGCAGCCAGCTTCGGCAGGCGCCGCTGGATGACGATATCCGGGAAGAACTGCTTCTGGCGCAGAAAATCAAACAGCACGGAGGCAAAAAGCGCCAAATTAAACTGGTGAGCAAGCTCTTGCGCGAACGCGACGCGCAGCCCATCGAAGAGTACCTGGGGGGTCTTAAGAAAGCCGGTTTTGAAGAGACGGCCGCTTTCCACCAGTTGGAGCGTCTCCGGTCTCTGCTGCTCCAGGCCGACAGCTACGACGAAGCGCTCGAGGAGGTCCTGGAGCGGTTTCCCGAACTTGATCGGACCGCCATTGTCGCGCTTACGGAACAGCATCGGGTTTCGGGGGGAAAAAAATATTCACGGGAGCTTTTCCGAATATTAAAAGCGGCCTTTGAACGTGAACAATGGAAAAATAGTCGGCGGCAAGCCCTGGAAGGAGCGGAAGGTGGCGTTAATCAAAAGATCGAAACATGAGGGACTCATAATCTTAAGTCTGGCCAATGGCGTAACCAACGCCATTTCCCCTGATCTGGTTCGCGAACTGAACGCGGCGCTGGACGATCTGAGCGACGCCCCCGCAGTAAAGGGACTTATTCTATCCAGCGAAAACGATAAGTTCTTCTGCATCGGTTTCGACCTCCCCACGCTGGTTCCTCTCAAACAAGACCAGTTCCGGGAGTTCTTTGCCTCCTTCAACCGGGCCTGTTACCGGCTGCTTACCCTGGGGGTCCCTACCCTGTGCGCCATGACGGGTCACGCCACGGCGGGCGGCTGTATTCTGGCCACCATGTGCGATTACCGGTACATCGCGGAAGGCCGCAAGATGATGGGATTGAACGAGATTAAATTGGGCGTGCCAGTCCCCTACCTGGCCGACCTCGCGCTCAGGCTCATCTGCGGGGACCGGGTGGCTACGGAAATGATGTACACGGGAAATTTCCTCGATCCCGAGGCGGCAAAAACGGCCGGACTGGTGGACGGCGTGTTCCCATCCGATAATCTGCGGTCGCAAGCCCTGGATAAGGTTCTGAGCATTGCAAACTATTACGTGGAGGCCTTTAAGCCCATAAAGGCTAACCGCATCTCGGCCATGCTGGAGCTCTATGAAAAAAGGGCGCAGGCGGACGAGGAGCTGTTCGTAAAAATGTGGTATGACCCACAGGCGCGTAAAGGTCTGGAAGAGGCCTTGAAAAGATTTTAGAGCGCCGCGGGACTCGATGAGCCTTTCATAATTACGAAAACCGCGCATGCGTACGCCATTTCCGTAATTTTCCGATCTTCTTTTTTTTGGTCATCCGATATCGTGACGGCGCGATCGATGGGCGCCGCCGCGCATATAGAGAGACAGGCAATTCTTTCCCGTTTATTCCTGGGCATGGACTGTTTTTCCCTTAGAGAGCACCAATAAACTCGGCCATGCTCGCCCACTGTAACTCACAGTTCATCACAAAGCCTTCTCATTGCGCTAAAACGGCTGACCGGCGCCGCGCGCGGCCGCAAAGCGATTATGGCACGCCGCTTGCTCAGTTGTTAAGCGGAGGTTAGCCATGAGAAAGGGAATTTTATTTGTCATATTGGGATCGCTGGTGTGGTTCTTCTTTATCGCTACACCGAGCCAGAAGGCGAGCATCGAAAAGTTGTTCCTTGGCTCCGAGAATGTGGTCCGTTTGACACAAAAGGCCGGGGAGCCCGTATCGCCGACTGTGATTCAAAAATTGTACAAACCCCACGGACTTGACGAAGACCGATAGCTCTTCCCGGATTACCTGATTCTTTCCATCCCGCCCTCAACCGGCGCCCGTGATGCGTGGCGAACGGACGAAATAACTCTTTTATTCCAGGGAAAAAACGTGTAGCATACTTGTGTTATAATGAAAATGGATTGACATGAGGAGGAATCATAATGACTACGCCAATGCATTGCCCTGGATATGAAGCATTTAAAAATTTAAAGTCGTTTGTCTGCAATTGTCCTCAATGTGGAAAAGAGAAAGAAATTTTTTCGGATGAATTCGATAAGAAACACACCTGCTCGAACTGCGGCAAGGAAATAGACTTCACGCAATGTAAATTCGAAGCGGGCGCCGTGACCGACACTCCTCGCTAGCCAACCCATAGCGATACGCAGGCAAGTATAGTGAAAGGGGTTTTACAGTCATACGGATAAAACCCCTTTTTTGTATTCCATAATCGCCAACGGCGCCTCAATATCTCACGCGTTTACCCCAAAAGGCCGGCGCCGCGCCGAATGTAACTCCATGTCCATCGCCGAAGAGATCCTCAATATACTGGTCCGCGCCCGGAGCCCCGTATCCGGGGAAGCCATGGCCCGTGAACTGAATGTGTCCCGCACCGCCGTCTGGAAAGGAATCGGGCGTCTGAAAGAACGAGGTTTTCAAGTCGAGGCCCGGCCCGGTGTAGGATATGTGGTGACCGGCTACCCTGACAAACTGCTTCCCGAACTCATTCAGGCTGAACTCGACACGGAAATTGTGGGATCGAACGTGTTGTGCTTCGATGTGGTCGATTCGACGAACAGTCAGGCCAAAAGCCGGGCTTCGGCCGGCATGGTTGAAGGGACTGTTCTGACCGCAGAAGAACAGACCAAGGGCAAGGGCAGGATCGACCGGGCATGGGTTTCGCCGAGAGGCGAAAACCTGCTTTTCTCGATTATTCTCAGACCGAGGCTTCTGCCGACGCAAGTTTTCCGCCTTAACATGGTCGCCTCGGTTTCACTGGTGGAGGCCATCGAAGAACTCACGCCCCTGCGGCCGCTTATCAAGTGGCCCAACGACGTGTATATCAACAACCGCAAGCTGGCGGGCATGCTGACGGAATTTTCGGGCGCCGCGGACGGAATCGAGTACGCCATCGTGGGGATCGGGCTCAATGTAAATTTCGACCCATCGGCCTATCCCACGATTTCACAACCTGCGACAAGCGTCAGACGGGAACTGGGAAAACCGGTGTCGCGCCTGGAACTGCTGCGGGCGTTCCTTAAGCGGTTTGATTATCACTATCTGCGATTGAAGCGAGGCTTGGATTCGGACATGCGCGATCTCTGGAACAGCCGTTCCATGGTTATCGGCAAGGACGTGACCATAACCTCGTTCGATCAGGTGGAACACGCAAAGGCGCTTTCCGTGGACGAAGACGGCGCGCTAATTATCGAAAATCAGAAAGGCGAGCGGAAACGCGTCATTTGCGGCGACGTATCGTTGCGGCTGAGCAAACCCGGACAGTAACTCCGTGTCCCGCATCGAGCGGCCGCGCGAGTATCGGAAACATCAGCTAAAAGGAGACCCTACCGATGGAAACGCTGACTCTTGAAGTAGCCGACCTTATTGTAAACCAAGCCCTGCAAAAAGGCAGAGAGATGGGTTTTGTGCCCTTAACCGTGGCGGTCTTGGACGCGGGCGGCCATCTGATTGTCCTCAAGCGGGATGATAACTCAAGCATTCTGCGTCCCCAGATCGCCATGGGAAAAGCCTGGGGGGTCCTCGGCATGGGATTCGGCGGCCGTGAACTCAAGCGGCGCGCGGAAAAGATGCCCATATTCTTCAACGCCTTGTCCGATATGTCGGGAGGCATGATGGTCCCCATTCCCGGAGGGGTCCTCATCCGTTCCTCGTCCGGCCGGATTTTGGGTTCCGTGGGGATCACCGGCGACACCTCGGAAAATGACGAACTCTGCGCGGTCTACGGGATCGAAAAAGCTGGACTGACGCCGGATACCGGCGAATAGGTCCAACATAAGGAAGGGAATAATGTCCAGCGATACACGCGGAATTCGGTTTGAGAGCTTAAAAAACTTTTGCAAACAGGCGTATATGAAAGTCGGCGTCCCCGAAGAAGAAGCGGAGATTGTCTCGGATCTTCTGGCGCGCTCGGACCTGCAGGGTGTGCAAAGCCACGGGGTCATGCGTCTTCCCATTTATATCGAACGGCTGGAAAAGGATTACGTGCGGAAAAAGCTCGAATTTACCATTCTGCGCCAAAAGGGAGCGACCGCCTTTGTGTCCGCCAACGGCTCCATGGGGCACGTGGTTTCCTATAAGGCCATGCGGCTGGCGATTGAACTGGCGCAGGAGCATGGCGTTTCCTGGGTAGCGGTGAAAGACAGCGGCCATTTCGGCGTAACGGGGCTGTACCCGCGCATGGCGTGCGAAAAGGACCTGATAGGATATATTTGCTCCAATTCCGCGCCGATGATGGCGCCCTTCGGCGGCAAGGAACGTATTCTCGGCAACAACCCACTCTCCTACGGGTTCCCGGCCCATAAGCGTCTTCCGGTCATTGTGGATTTTTCCTGCACGGTGGTGGCGTCCGGCAGACTGATACTCTGCAGGAAAAAAGGGGAACAGATACCGCTTGGATGGGCCGTGGATAAGGACGGGCTGCCGACCGAAGACCCGTACGAAGGCTATGAAGGGGGCGGCTCGCTGGCGCCGGTGAGCGGCCACAAGGGCTACGGGCTGGCTCTGGCTCATGAAATGCTTACCGCTCTTTTGACCGGCGGCAAGTGGACTACCAACATCAAGAGCCTCTACGAAGTCGATGACAGCGGGATTCAGGGAACCTGCCATTCCTTCATGGTTATAGATCCCGATTGCTTTGTAGGCCGCGATGAGTTCAAAAAAAGCATGGACCGCTATATCGACATGATAAAAAGCAGCGGCAAGGCGTCCAACATTCAGGAGATCCTCGTGCCCGGCGAACCCGAAACCCGGAGCGAGGAAAGACAGCTCCGGGACGGTGTTTCCCTGGCCGCGGCTACGGCCCGGGATCTGGAAAAGCTGGCCGGGCGTCTGGGATTGACCATCGATTTTCTGGAGTAACATCGTTTTCCAGGTCACGCGCGTTTATGTTCCCGAGATAACGCGATTATATGAAATGACCGGAGCGACCAACTCAACAAAGGACTTTCAAGAGAGGGAACAGGAGAGAAACTATGTTTAAAGCAAGCGTTATGTATCCCAATGAAGAAGGCGCTCGTTTCGATTACGAGTACTACAGGACAACCCATATGAAGCTGGTAAAAGAGCATTTCGGTCCATTCGGCCTCTTGAAGACAGAGGTCATCAAGGGCCTGTCCGGCGGCGGCGATGCGCCGCCTCCCTTTCTCTGCGTCGGAAATTTATACTTTGAAACGGCTGACGGCTATGAGCGCAGTATCGCCAACGCGGGCGCCATTCTGCGTGGGGACATACCCAATTTTACCAACGTAAAACCGGTGCGGCTGATCGGCGAAGTGCTGGATTGAGAGGCCGGGGGGGGCGTAGAGCGGTCGTCATTGTTCGACAGGCTTCGGCCGGCGCGCTTATCCGGCCGACGCTCCCATAAGCTCGCCACGGACCTTGGGCAGGCTGTGCGGATATCTGTCCCTGATAAATTCGAGAAGTTTCTCCCGGACCAGACAGCGCAGATCCCAGGCGTTCGAGGCGTTGGGCGCGCTCATGAGCGCGCGTAACTCCATCGTTCGGTCGGTGGCGTTGGTCACCTGAAGATTCCATGTTTTTCCGTCCCACAGGGACGATTCCTGAAGAATCTTGTGCAGCCTCTCCCTGATTTCCTGAACGGGCAGACTATAGTCGACGTAGATAAAAACGGTTCCCAGAATATCCGCGGTCTGACGGGTCCAGTTCTGGAAAGGTTTTTCAATAAAATAGGAGATGGGCAACACGAGACGGCGCATATCCCAAATTCTGACAACCACATAGGTTAGCGTGATCTCTTCGATCCTTCCCCATTCGTTCTCAACGACCACGACATCATCGATGCGGATGGGCTGCGCCATGGCGATCTGTATGCCGGCCAACAGGTTCGACAGCGTCCGTTGCGCGGCCACGCCCACGATGATTCCTATCACGCCCGCCGAAGCCAGAATGCTTGTTCCGATTTTACTCGTCACCTCAAAGGACAGCAAGGCTATGGCCAAGGCGAGGATGCAGATAACGACATAGGCGGTCTTCTTGAAAACCTGGAACTGCGTGAATACCTTCCGGGCTCTCAGATTGTCCGCCCCATTGATATCGAAGCGCTCATGGATGACATCCTCCATCACCCGTATGAACTGCGCCAGGAGAAAAGCGATGGCGCCGATCCAGCCGAAGTAAAGGACTCGCCTGGCGACGCTGACGGCTTGAGGGCCGAGCGGGGTGAACGGCAGGACGAAATTGAGCGCGATGAGAAGCAGGACAGAGCGCAAGGGTTTTCGAAGATGTGTTATCAGGATATCATCCAGACCTGAATCCGTAGCGCGGGCGAGGCGCGAGAGAACCCTGAACAAAATCATATGAATGATAAGCGCGATGAGGGCGGCCGCGCCCAGGAGCATTGCCGCGTAAACCCAATCGCTCAAGCCTTTGAAAATTTCAATCATGTGTCACCTCCGTAGGAACGCGGCGACAAGGACGCGCGCGGCTTTGAAATACCTTCGCGCGCTCAGCCGCGTCTCGCGTACTTCACATCATAAACCATAAAGGGCCTGACCGGAAAATACCTTTTGGAAAAAATCGTTTTCCAACGAACGAACGGCGGGTTCTTGCCCAAACCGCTCTAATTTGCGCCTATTCCGTCAAAACAGCGTCAAGACCCTCCCGTGAGGCTGTATATTTCATGTTTCATTTCTCATGAAATGTTTGACGGCGCTTGTGGGCTACGCTATAGTTTCGTCTCCAAAATCAAGGAGAGAGCACTCGATGGCAGAGCCCAAAGCCAAAACATACAGACTCGTTCGCAGCAACCTGCATGAGCAGGTGTACGGCATCATGAAAGAGATGATCGCGGACCAGCGCTTCAACCCCGGCGGCACTGTAAATGTGGAAAAACTGTCGCGGGAATTGGGCGTGAGCCACACTCCAATCTGGGAAGCGGTCAGACGTCTGGAGCAAGAAGGAATAGTCGTTCACACCCCCTATAAAGGCATCCGGGTGCGTGAGCTTACCCGCAAAACAGCCATTGAATTGTACGTGGTCCGGGAAGCCCTGGAATCGCTTGCCGCCCGCCTGGGCGCCCAATCCGCTTCTCCGGACGTTATCGCGCGAATGGAAAAGCTTCTGGAGGAACAGACGAAAGTTGTGGAGCGGGAAGACGCGGTCGGCTATTCGCGCACCGACCATGATTTCCATATGCTCATCTGTGAATCGGCCGAGAATGAACTCCTAGCGGATACCCTCGAAGGGCTGCGTTACAAGGCTCTCACCCTGGCGTTCAGATTGAGCCCGTTTTTCCCTGAATTCCTGGCGCTGCACCACGAAATCCTGGACGCCTTTCGAAAGCGCGATGAGGGCGCCGCCGAAGAGGCCACCAGGCGGCATCATCGCCGAATGATCGAAATCATCGAAACCACACCCTGGAAAGACGCATAGAAAAGCCAACTCCCCGTAACATGGCACAGTCCATTCTTCCTTCTGACCACGGACTTGCGAGCGCCATGTTGGCAGGGCACATAAAAACGTATAACAGCAGAAGGAGATCAATCATGGCTAAGGAGAAAATTTACAATTTGTACCACTGCGGATATCTCGATGTGCGTGAGTGGTTGGAAGAAACCGATATCGTACTGGTACCCCTGGGAAGCTGCGAACAACACGGGCGGCACCTTCCCGTATGCACGGACGGCGTCGCCGTTGAAGCGCCCGTGGAACGCGCCGCCAGGCTGGCCAACGTGCCTCACACGCCGTTGATCTGGTTCGGCTATTCACCTCAGCACCTGCATCCGGCCGGCATGGCGTCGGGCACCATCACCTTGAGAGCCCAAATCTATCAGGAGATGCTCTACGACGTGGCCCGCTGCCTTATCCATAACGGCTTCAACAAGATTGTGTTCGCCACCGGCCATACGTCCAACATGAAGGTGGTGGACCCGGCCCTTCGCGCGCTCCGGTACGAAACAGGCGCGTTCGTGTGCGTCTTCCGCAGCGACGCCGAAGCAGCGCCGGCCATGGCCCAGGACTTGATCGAAAATCCGCCCGAGGAAACCCCTGGCTGGCATGGCAGCGAAATCGAGACCTCCGAGGTAATGGCCTACAACCCGGCGTTGGTACACCTGGACAGAACGACCGAGGATTATCCGCATGCGCCGGAATGGCTGGGCGGCGAATTCAAAAAGGTAAACGGCAGCCC
>ENA-OSEO01001261-OSEO01001261.1-sediment-metagenome-genome-assembly--contig:-NODE-1261-length-48819-cov-5.509561_pt1 | contig 48819 bp, 47 predicted proteins | sample MGYA00237883_ERZ534232 | MGnify/ENA metagenome assembly ERZ534232 | reverse complement strand
TATTGTCCCTGGCAGATGGACATGATGCTTTGCATGTCACCGGGGGTGGGAGTGGGTCTGCCGGGCGAGTGGGCCGGGTTCAAATGCCAGCAGATATGAACAGAGTGGAGGAACGCCGCGAAACCGTAGCGCTGCTCCTTGCCCTCATCGATTTCCCATTTGTCTGCTCCGACACCCGGCTTGTAGCCGAGACATTCCTTGATGTTGTTTTGTGCCTGACCGAACCCCCCATGGTCTGTTGTGTCGCAAAATTGCTGAATCGCCTCGATGCATGCTTCCATGGAGCCCTCCCAACCATCTGTTTCATCAGGGTCGGGAAGAGCGTATATCTCAATGCTTGTTTCCCCTGCGCCGAACAGGCTGCTGTAACCCCCCTCGTCGATTGCTTCCGGTCCCCTTACGGCGAATACTATGCCCGATGCATGCGGTTCATACTTCTTCGAGCTGCCCCCGCCTTTTTGAACCCAGCACTTGAGCTCCTTGATGAATCTTCGCCCAAGGCAGCCTCTTGACTCACCCTTGAGAGCGGTTCCGTCATACTTTCCGCCGGTCAAAACCCTTTTTTCCAGATCCAGTTTCGACATGGTGATCCAATTGAGCGCATTTCCTCTAAAAACCGCATGAACGAGTTGGCCATCGGCAACTTTCACACAGTAATCGCTCCGAGATTCGGCTTTGTTCGTGCAGTCCGTCGGCGGACTCGCGGTCTCTTCGAAGCGCGAGCTCGCTGTATTGTATTGATACCAAACTTCAGGGTCGTAATAACCATAATAGGTTTTGCCGGACACACTCGTGTAAGTATCATACGGCGATTCGTAAGAATCGTCGTAACAATAGGATTCCTGCGGATTGTCATCCACATAGGCGAGGTCGTACATACTGGCTGAATTGTCGAGTACCAACAGTACGTTCGGGACAACCGATACGCTCACGAATGCAGGTTCCGAGCATTGACCGGCGAAGCTGGAGGGCACCGTAAGGATTATGAGAAACAGCATCGGCGCGGCGACGTTAATCGGCTTTCGCATCAATCGGGCAAATGTCTTCAAGATTTCCGGCATGAACCGCCTCCTCTTACAATAAAACTGCAGCTACTTGGCATGGGAAAGTTGGTGGCAGGATGCTGCTCATTGCGTTACTCTTGCCGCAAGGCTTATGACCGCAGTTGTTGCGTCCCCTTGGGAAGAGGGGAGCTCCAGCCTTCCTTCGCCTCTGCACAGGTAGTTGACACTGTGAAACGCTGAATAGCCTTGCCAGTTCAGCGACCAACCTGCAGGCGGCGTCTTGTCGTAGCCCGTATAATAGACTTCGGGAGTGACGGTGCCGTTGCCCAACTGAATCTGGCTGACGTAGTCGGGAAGTACCGCAGACGATAAGGCAACCGGAACACTGCTGTTCAAATAAGCCGAGGATGGATACGGGGTGTTCACGCGTACAGAGCGCAGGCTCAGTTGAAGAGCGGCTTCTGCAAGGTTGAACACGGACTCGTACCTGGTTGTCGCAGTGGTGATACGAAAGGCGGTTTTGCTTTGCAGGATCATCCACAAGCCGAGCAGGCTCAACAGACCTGCCAGGCTCAAAGTCAGAACCAGAGCCATGCCTCTGTTGTTTCCGAGTGGTTTGGCGAGCTTCATTTTCTTGCTCCCTTTTCATATAACTTCAGGCACCATCTTCGTCGTTAGAACCCCTCACGTATTTCGAGGCCTCACCTGGACCCTGTAAAGGCGATAGGTGTAACCGCATTCATCCGAGCCGGCGGAGGCTCCAGCTCTGTTTTCAACCGCGGGCCGGCAATAATTGGAGTTATTGATGAGTACTTTATCGCGATGAGTGCTTCTTGTTACCAGAGTGAACCGGACCAAGTCTATTTCCGCTGAGCTAAACGAGGCGGGGGCGCAGTCCCCGCGATCCTCGCATCCTGCGGCGCCGTACCAGGTACCGGCGATACTGCGATAGGCAACCTGCAGATCGACCACATTTTCCGCCATCGTTTGAAGGCCCCTGGACTTTCGGTCGCTGCGGCGCAGCACCCATTGCGACGGACTTCCATCGGGGTGGCATTGGGCTGAATTCCCATCGTCCATACAATAATAGATCGCCGGGGCGGCCCAGGTATCAGCAGGTAGAGAAACCGATGAATCGGCAGTGCTGAACAGTTCAACCGACAGGGAGGTGTCCTCGGGATCGGTTCCTCCCAGTCTGACGGCTCTCAAATTGCTGGAGCTGGTCATGATGAATTGATGGACGCCCTTTACGAAATCCTTGCCTGTCGCATCATCTTGATCACCTTCTTCATCATCGATGTCCAATCTCGGCAGTTGATTTATAGCTTGGGTCTGCAAACAGCCTGAACAATCTTCTTTCATAAACTTGGTGATTTCAGCTGAGTGCTCCTCATCGATTATGGTTGAATCGTTGACGTAGATTCTATCGCTGCCGTTCGCACCGCCATCCTCAAAAAAGAACGCCATGTCCGGCCGAACGGACCAACCGGCCAGCATCAGGTCTCGTTTCAACAGCTCCGCAACCGGAGGTGTCGATTCCGTTATTTCGTTGGCGTCTTTCCTTTTCACATAGCTCTTGTACTGCCCCATGAAGATCGACACCGTAAGAGTCATCACCATTAGAGTGATACCTATCGAGACCATCAATTCTACGAGGGTCATTCCCCGGTGATTGATGAAAGTACTGACAGAGCTCATCGCGTGTTCACTCTTCAGCTCAGATCGGCAATAATAGTTGCCACCTGAACACTTCTTTGCTTGGTCTGCGCCTGCCCGTTGATGGAGCTTATTCTTTCCGGCCATGAAACGGTAACGATCAGGTCTTTTCTCCAGGCTTGTGTTGCGGTAACGGCCCACGTCAATTCAAAAGGGTAGGCGGCAGAATCTTCTCCGTTGACAATATCCGAGAAATCCTGCGAGCGGAGCTCTTCGAGCTTCTGATTGGCCAGGTAAAGGGCACGGGATTCGTCCCGATTTCTAACGTCCGCCCTCAAGGAGGAAAAGTGAAGGCCCATGACCGCCATCAAGGCTATGGCCATGGTGCAAAGAGCGACCATCACTTCTATCAAAGTAAAACCTGTGGACCCCTTAATAGTCGTCATTGCAGGTGACCTTTATCTCTCCGTAGGAAACGCAAACCGCACAGCAAAATTCATCCCCGCAGCTGGGTCCGTTTTGCAGGCTGCTTGTTTTGCAGCAGTCGTCGTTAACGCAATTGCTGATTGCCGGGTCGGCCTTTTGACTCAGGAACAAGATCGAATTTTGCTGCAGAGGGAATCCCCTCACATCAAAGCCCAATTTCAGTTCCGCCGCAGGATTCGGGCCGGGATGTTTTGCGGTGACCTTTAGAAATTCCTTGCCGACATCGGCTTTGATGAGCTCAATTTCTCCTTCATCGGACTCAAAAGTGAGATCGCCGTCGGGGTCCATGAAGACATTGTACTGGTTGGTTCCGTAATTATAGACGAGTGCATGGCTGGTATGCTTCTCGACGGAGCGAATGCGGGCCTCTCTTAGATCACCGGCCAATTGATTGGCGGCCGATCGTGCTCTTTCTTTTATTATCCAGGAAGAAAACCCGGAATAGCCGAAACCCGTCATGATCGCAATCAGCGCGACGACAACCATCGTTTCGGCCAGTGTAAAGCCTCGGCTATTGAGCGGGTGCCGAAGAAGGTTCATTGTTCTCGCTCCTTTTCCATTCTTGCCTTCCGACCTTTATCTGATAGGTCAAGAGAATTTCCGCTCCACGACTGTCTTTAGCCGATATCTCCACATCAAATGCACCCTGCTGGTCAATCCCGACCGGCCACTCGATGGTTTTGGTCCGGGAATCGATCAGCATACCGGTCGGAGAGCCGGTTAACTGCAGGTCGACTTGATCCTGCTCCGGGTCGGATACTTCCAGTTGAGCCACATACAAACCTTGTTCGTTGAGATTCTGACTGGCTAATGTGAGCGTGGGCGGAGCATTTCCTATAAATGTTGAACAAGCGGCAATTGCGTTTTGCGGGTTGTGAGCTAAACCAACCTGCAGTTCCACGAAGTCGCCGCATTTGATCGACTCATCGAGGGACGGGTCCGCAGACTCCTGGATCCTTTCTCCGTTTATGCTCCAGATGTATGTCAATGGTATTTCGTCTGCAGAAGCTTTGATGGGTTTGACTTTGGCTTTCAGCCGATCTCCTGTTACGGGATTGCCAGGCTCAAAGGAAACCTCGAATTCGGGAACGTTAGAGCTCTTTTCGCTTTCAGGTTGTTCGATTGCGGGAATATGAGAGGCCATTGTCTTGTCCGGAAAATCGGACATTGCGACTGCTTTCTCCTGGCGGACCGCTCCTTGTCGGTTTTTATCCGTCTGCTGCGGGAAGGAGTTTTCTTCCTGATGTGAGCAGCCGCATAGCGTCAAACAGGCGGCAACAGCTATCAGATAGAGCAACTGCGAGCAACTTGGCTTAATCATAAGTCGTCGAATCCTCTCAAGTTTTTTCCTTTTATTCGAACAACCATTTGAACAGAGAGTACCTCAATGCCTCTGGCTCGTGGACGAAAGGAGTATTGTTTGTTCCGCCGACTTCAATAATGTCGGTGGACGCCCAATCATAAATTTTTCGCTCTGCTACAATTCGGTAATCGTTGGTGTCCGCAGAAGCTACCACAATCCTGTATCCGTCAGAGTCGGGATGCATGTACGCGGTTTGCGAACATGTATCCCCGAATGATGCCAGACAGCCAATTGTTGAGGCGTATCTATATTCGTCGGCCCAGAAGACCTCCTGGTCCATTTTAGCCGTCATCAGGGCCGAAATGGCCTCCCCTTGCTTGGTTCTGTTGACGTGGTTGATGTATGCCGGAACCGCTACCGAAGCGAGAATGGCCACTATGGCTGTAACGATCATCAGCTCGACGAGCGAAAAACCGGCCTCATTGCGCATCATTCAACCCTTTCTGCGGCCGCAAAAAATGAGCTGATCCACGCAGCCGCTTTCCGATCGGAATCGTGTCGCACAAGTTGATGCAAAGTTCTTGAATTTATACCGGCTCTAAAGGGCGGGAAGACAGGGTGAGCTATCATGGAAGCACCTCCTGGCCGCTCCGCGTGATGAGATGTGCGATGCACACCCGCTGCGCCGAGGTACTCCGTTGCCTGGCAACCCTGCCGCCCTATTCCGCCTGCACGGAACTTAGGCCAGTGGCTTTGCGTCCCATCCTTTCGAATGGTTTGCCCTTTTCAAGCTTTCCGTCAACCGAAGATGACGAGATGGTAGTAAATTATTTAAGCAAGACATATGCCATGGAGCAACAAATTCGATCCTTTGCCCTCGGGCATTTCCATCCGGTGCACCATTTGGAGCTGCCGGATTTTCTGCTTGAACAGGCGAGAGGCAAAGCCCAAGCGGTCGAAGTTCACACTTTGTTGCAGATTGATAACTGATGTTTGTCGGAGACCAGGTCTCCGTAGAGACTTGCGGAGTTGTGCGGAAGTCGTTCCTGTCTTTTCGAGATGTGTCAGTTTTTTGGCGGAGCTGCTCCGAGCCATCCCGGAGCTTGATGTTTCCAATTGAAAAGAGTGTTGGTGCATTCGCCATGGCCCATGGCAATTCAATTGGTTCAAAATCGGGGTTGCACCTGTTGCCCGTAAACACGCTCAGTGCCAAGCCGGCGATCGGCCTTAGCGATTTTTTGTCGGTGTGGTGTGTAGAGGGATTGCTGATGCCCTGGCTGCGGTATGAGGCGGCGACTGGGCGATCCGGATTACGCTGATTACTTTATGGTAAGCTGCTGTGTAAAGGGACTTGATGGCGTGATTATGGCGCATAAATGACTGAATTTAAACGTTGTGACTCGATTGTGGCGGCTAATATTGAATCGGGGAATCTCGAAAAATCTAATGAAACCAATCGAATAAGGATTATTCAGACATGTGGCATTGCCTTTGCATAAACTCAATGCGTAAGAGAAACCAACTCTTTCCTCCTCAAAGGCTAACCGGTTCTAGCCCCTCCGGTTAGCTTTTTTTTGGCTCAGTCCCAAGATAAAGAAAATATCGTATACAGTCTGCTTTGGCAACGACTTACTCTGCACAATCATCTTTTGAATCGGGTGGGTACCGTATGGCAAAAGTTTTACTCGGGATTTTAGGTTCACCTAGAAAATTCGGCAACTGCGAGCTGTTTGTAAAGGAGCTCCATAGGAACATTGAGGGGGATTGGCACCTGCGGCTGGTGAGACTTCCGGACCTGGATATTCGGCCCTGCCGGGCTTGCTACCAGTGCTTGTTTGGGGATGCGAGGTGTCCGCAGACGGATGATTTCGATCTCGTGCTGGATGCTTTGGTCGAGGCAGATGCCTATGTGGTGGCGGCTCCCACTTATCTACTGTCGGCCAATTCAAGTTTGAAGCGCTTTCTGGATCGCGGCCTCAGCTTCTATGCTCACCTGGAGAGGCTCTGGCAAAAGCCGGCCGTCGGTGTGGCCATCGCGGGTATTGACGGACTGGAAGGGTGTACGAAGCTAAGTGTTGATAGTTTCATCAAGCTCACGCTGGGAGATCTCCGGGGGACAGAAGTCGTCTATGGTGCGCTCCCGGGCGAAATATTCTTGCAGGGCGGTGGCAGGGATGCCGCCGGTCGATTGGCAAAGCTGCTCCTTGGAGGCTCGTCGGAAATCGATTCGCAGACTCCCGCCTGCACAGTTTGTGGAGGGGACACCTTCCGCTTTCTGCCCGATGGACGGATCCGCTGCATGCTTTGCAGCAGTTCGGGCAATGTCGAGACCGGGGAAGGGCGGATTTCAATCCGGACCGTACCGGGAGAACACCCTTTGTTCTCAAGCTACCAGGACGTTAAACGGCACGCGGACTGGTTGAGACAAATGAAAGATGAGTTCCTCAAGCGCCGCAAAGAGCTGAAAGCGGTTGCTCAGGAATACTCGCAGATCGCGGAATGGATACGTCCGCGTAAGCCGGACCAGACAAAGGCGGAGTAGGGAAGAAATTCTTATTCCCTATTATTTTGCTGTTTTGAGACTCCAACTTCAAGGAGCAATCAAATCGTGGCAAATTCTCAGTCGTTCTTATCCTGAACCAGCCGACGAGTGCCGTCCGTTTCTTCTTCCACCCGGAAACCGAAGATTTGAGCCAAATCGGAAAAGCTTCTACCGAACACTAGCTCCAGGGTGTCTCGAGGAATATTGAATTGCTGGCTGAAGAAGTTGCGGAAGTGGTCTTCATAGGCCAGTACCTCCAACAGCTTGTCAATGGTGCTGCCGCCATCTTCCTGCAATTGTTTGAAGGCGCTCTGCAACTTGGCAAAGGAGCAGCGTTGATAGTGTTCGTTAATGACATCCAAGAGCAGTTCTGCACCTGCAAAGATATCCCGCCGCGTCAGGTAGGCCTGCTCTGCCAGTTGCTCGGCCTCTGCGGGATCCCAGCAGGCCTGAGCTCGGCACTGCAGAGGTCGGTCGACGTAGATCGTACAACGATCGGTGGAGCCGTCCAAGAAAACACATTCTTTTGTGCCTGGTTTCTCGCGAACCTTGATGCGTTCATCCAAAAGATAAAAAATCTCTTCTTTGGCTGGGGATCGTACGGGTTCTCCCTGCCTGAGGGTAACCAGCTGATTCCAGGGTAAGCTCCCCTGGCTCAGCAATTCAAGGTCTTCGACATGCAGAGTAGGACTGCCTTTACGGCAGCACTCGCCACACTGAACACAGGTGGGAAGGAGGTCACGAACAGCCTGCTCGCTGTACTCCAATAATATTTTCCAGGCATGCAATCGCTGTGCTCCTTCCATTTTGGGCCAGCGCTGCATGACGCCGTGGTAGGCCGTGCTCTGTTCCAATTGGTACTGAAGTCGCTTCACGGGAATGGGCGTTTCATTTTCTTTGATGAGGGATACCATATGATTGAGCCAGTTTTGTCGAAGCTCTTCGGCATCCCAATTGGCCGGATAGCCGACTGCGTCGTCCCGCTCGAGGGTTCGCTCGGAAGATGACATGGATAGTTTATGCTCCTTAATAGCTGTTGGAAGTATAGCGTTGTTGCCAAATCGCAACATGAAATGTCTCGTGCCGGACGAAACAGGATCATGGCCGGGATCGAAAACGCATCCTATTTTAAACGATCAAATAGTCAAGATAAACCACGGACTGAAAAAATTCAGAAGGTTTTCATCGGCGAGCACATTTCTTCGATCAACTCATCAATGTGCAGCTTGATTTTGTAGGCCTCCTCAGGCGTGGTTTTTACCCATCCCAGGTTTAATCGCAAGAAATCCAGGAAATCTGCATCCATCGGCAATTGATGGGTGTAGACAGTCTCTGAAGTGCTCAGGTTGGCTTTGTTGGCCGTTGGCAAAGTAAGAATTCTTTGGAGAATCCGCTCCCGGCATTTCTCGATCTGATCTCCAACTGCATCTTCCGGATTCTCTTTTTCAAGCAATAAACGGAACAGATACCGATGCGCTTTGGGATTCCAGCGAGGCGAGCTCAGGAATCCACGTCGGTCAAGCAGCTCGGTCACGGTCCATTCGTTTTGAACGGCCTGGAACCGCATCATTTCAAGCACCTCAACGCCCCACTCGAGTAAATGGAAGAGGGGGTTGGCACGAAGACTCGAAAAATAGAAACTATTGAAGCCGATCGCCAAAGCAAGCCAGAACCTGCTGCCATCCGGAGGTAGACGCGAGAACACTCGAGCCGGATTACAGCTTTCCCGTCGACATTTGTGGCCATAATCGACCAGTCCTCTCAGGTCTTTCCCGCCGTTTTGTTCAGGATGCAGCAAACAGCCCACTTTTCGACCGGTGGAATCCAAGAATCCCAGTGCCCAGCACGAGTGTCCAACAATAGGACGATGAATTGGGCCATCTTGCAGAAATATTCTCCGGTTATCGGCGAACTCCCTGCGCAGACTGCCGGCGTAGCTGAGCGGATCGTAGTGGTGCGGGCGGATCGGGGGGCAGCACCCGAAACAGGTGATCTCGGATGTCGGTGCACACAGACTGATCATCGTTCAACTCCACCCCGAAGGATTGCTATTAAAGTCGGCAGTGAACGGGGAGCAGCGAATTGGGCGTTTGCTCACTACCTTATAGCAGATCATTGACACCTTTGGCACCCTTTGTTATGTTTCGTGCACCGTCATGAGCTCACAAGAAAATGTTGAGGAGAAGTGGAATGCCAATCTATGAGTTTCGGTGTATTGAATGCGGACATATACAGGAAATTATCACGACCGGCGGATCTGATTCTTTGGAAATGAAGTGCGAAAGTTGTAAGGGTGAGACCATGGAGCGTGTGTTGAGCACCGTGAGCTATGCCATGGGGTCTTCTAAGGGAGACGCTGCCGGACCGAGTGCCACCACCAAAACTTGCGGCCCGGGCAAAAGCTGCACGACCATCGAACTGCCGGGGTATAGCCGGTAGCTGCATTTTTTCTAAAGTCCTGAGCTGCAGAAATTGCTGCTGACCCACCTTACGGCACAGAAGCACTGCAGGCAAAAGCGAAAAGCAAATAACCCTGTAAAATCGATATCGATTTTTAGGGTTACCGTGATGGGCAACTGGAATGCGCGACTATTAGTCTTTCTTCGCTCCAGCGTGTAGTATTCTTGCGGCAATCAAGTCCGAACCTAGCAGCATGAAGGTGGCAGGTTCTGGTACCGGTGATGGCTCCTTCCGTGGCACCTCTGTTCCAGTAACCTTGTCACTACCGCCTATCTTATGGTTGGCTTAAATGATTTCTTTCGATCGTAATATTTCGATCTGTTTTTTTGGATAGTTCATGGCTTGAAGAATCATTTCGGTATGTTCCCCCAGGTCGGGGGCGTGAGTGCGGATGGCGCCGGGGGTGAGGGAGAATTTGGGGGCGATGCCAAGTTGGCGGTATGCTCCCCAGCTCTCGTGAATCATATCCACCATCATTTCACGGTTCTTGAAATCTGAATCATTCATTACTTCCGCCAAATTGAGAATCGGCTCGCAGCAGCAATCCACCTTCGAAAATAATTCAATCCATTCGGTCTGGGTTTTGTGCCTGAACAAAGTGGCGATTTCTGCTCGAAGGGTCTGTTGGTGTGGTCCCGGTTCGAAGTAAGCGGGCTGGTTCCACTCGGGATGGTCGACGGCATCGCAAAAAGCTTTCCAAAACTGGGGCTCCAGGGCTCCCAAAGACATGTGGCGGCCGTCGAAAGTTTCATAGATATTGTAGCAGGCAAATCCGTGATTGAGAAAATCATCCCCCGGGAATGGCGCATTTGGATCGGCCAGGAATTTCCCCCACCGAAGGCAATTCCAGGCCATCGCTCCATCCGTCATGGAAATATCGATAAACTGACCTTTTCCTAACCTTTGGCGGGCCAGCAAAGCCGCCATGATGCTAAACGCCGCCAGCAGTCCTCCACCGCCGATGTCGGCAATCTGGACACCAGGCAGCGTTGGCACGCCGGATCGCCCGCAGTATGACAGAACCCCGTTTAAAGCCAGATAGTTGATGTCGTGCCCGGCCCTCTGTGAGCGGTCCCCGCTGCTTCCGTAGCCGGTGATGGCGCAGTAAACCAAGCGCGGATTGAGCTCTTTAAGAACGTCGTAACCCAGTCCAAGCCGGTTCATGACTCCCGGTCTAAATCCCTCCAGAACGACATCAGCGTCTGCAGCCAGCCGCTTGAAGATTTCTTTTCCCTCAGCAGCTTTCAAGTTTAGCGTCATGGAGCGTTTGTTCCGGTTTAGAACCACATGGAAGCCGCTGTTTTTGCCAATCCTGGGTTCCCACCAGCGAATATAGTCGCCTGTTGTGGGATCTTCCACCTTGAGCACATCGGCCCCCAGATCCGCAAGCAGCATCGAACAAAACGGACCCGGCAGAAGCCGCGACAAATCCAAGACCTTAAAACCTGCAAGTGCTGCCTCCATATGTCCTCTCCTGACGATTGCATGCCAACTAAAACAGTGCCTTGGTGAATTCGTCCGGATCGAACGGTCTGAGATCATCCAGGCCTTCACCAATGCCGATGTAGCGCACCGGTAATTGCAGCTCTTCAGTTATCGCGACAATGATGCCTCCCTTGGCCGTGCCGTCCAATTTGGTCAAAATCAAACCGGTGATTCCCATTTCATCCCTGAACAGTCGCACTTGGGAAAGAGCATTCTGGCCTGTGGACGCATCGAGCACCAGCAGTATTTCGTGAGGTGCGCCGGGGAGCTTCTTTTGGATAACACGTTGGACTTTCTTCAGTTCTTCCATCAGATTGACTTTGGTGTGCATGCGGCCGGCGGTATCAATCAATACCACGTCGGCGTCGCGGGAGACGGCTGCATCCATGGCGTCGAAGGCCACCGCCGATGGGTCGGAGCCGCTTTTCTGCTTGATCACCGGGACGTCGACCCGTTCTCCCCAAAGGGCCAGCTGTTCAATGGCTGCGGCGCGGAATGTGTCGGCAGCAACCAGCAAGACCTTGTGACCACCTTGCTTCATTTCATGAGCGAGCTTACCAATCGTTGTTGTTTTACCTACCCCGTTTACCCCGATCACCATGATCACAAACGGCCGGCTGGTTTTCATGTCCCAGGGCGGGGAGGGCACGGAGAGGATGTTTCGAATCTCTTCGCGCAAGTTTTCGCGGAGCTTTTCAGGATTTTTCAACTCCTGTCGTTTGATTTTGTCGGCAACCTTTTGCAGCAGCAGTCCAGTTGTTTGGACTCCAAGATCGGAGGTAATAAGGACTTCCTCCAGGTCATCCAGCAGGTCGGCATCAATGGTTTTTTTCCCCAACACGATCCGATCGACCCGATCTACGAATTGCTCCCTGGTCTTATGCAGTTTCTCTCTTAATCTATGGAAGTAGCGGCTCTTCTCGCGATTAGCTGGCTTTTCTCCTAGATCTTCAAAATCAGTGGAGGGGAAAAGGGTTTTCTCACCACCTTCGTCGATACGATGAACTTCGGCCTCTTCTTCAAGGAGGATTATCTCTTCAGGCTCTTCCATCTCGAGCTCCAGCATCTCTTGAGTTGAAACGGTTTCATGAGGAGCTTCTTCTTTGTATTCCGGCTTATTCTTGCTTTTTCGCTTGAACCACTTGACCATGAATTTAAAATGCCTCCCCGATATCTCGTGCGATAATGTGAATTTGCGTCACGGTATGGTAGAAATGAAGCTAACTTCTATCATAGGCAATAAGAAAAGCAAAGCTTCGGCAGAGAGCAGCTTCTATGCTACATTCAGTGGAAGCACGAATGTTGCCGGCAAGCAGCCTATTTCTTGGTGCGTTCGCAGAAAACGAATCGCGCGCTGCTTAGGTGTGAATGAATCGAAGTAACGAATTTCGAATGTTGTAGGGCTGAGCTGAACGGAGGTTGAATTTGCAATCAAAGAGGGCCGCTATGATGACTGAAACTCGCCTGCGTGAGGATCTGATCCGGGTTTGTCGGCAACTGGAAACACAAGGTCTATTAGCCGCTACCGACGGCAATGTGAGCTGTAGAGTCGGGCCGGACCGGCTGCTGATAACCCCTGGCGGGGCGCGCAAAGGCGAGCTCAAGCCGCTCGATCTGATGCTCATGGATTTAAACAGCGGCAGCATCGTCGCCGGCCACGGGAAGGCGTCGAGCGAGCTCCGCATGCATTTATTGGTGTACCGGAAACGAGCGGACGTTAATGCCGTCGTCCACGCCCATCCTCCTCTGCTCACCGGCTGTACTCTTGCCGGTATTGAGTTCAGGGCGGAAGTATTGCCGGAAGTATGGATAGGCATAGGTCCGGTCCCGACAGCCCCGTACGCAACGCCAACAACTGAAGAGCTGGTGGAATCGATTCGTCCCTTCGTCGCCGATCATCAGGCAATCCTTCTGGAACGGCATGGTTCACTCACCGTGGGCAGAAGTCTAAAGGAGGCGTTCATGAGGCTCGAAAAACTGGAGCACGCCGCCCACACGCTGCTTTTTTCATACCTGCTAAGCGGCAAGCTTCCCCAGTCGTTAACTGATGAGTCACTGGCAAAACTGGCACAGATCTTGGCAAGGAACTGTCCTCCACCCCGGGCGAGTCGTTGAGATGCGGGCCGATATTTGTTATTGGTTCTCATCCCGCCAGTTTTTTGCACAGTTCGGCGACTCTGGCTCCCAGCTTTTCTGCATTGGCGCAAGTCTGCTCGTCCGGCGCTCCGGCACATGCAACCCCGTAATGGCCGGTAGCACTCATGGGGTCGCCGACGATTATCATGCCATAGATTAGAAGGCACTGGATGATGGAGAGCATGGTCGTCTCCTTGCCGCCGGTCGGGTCTCCCGAGGTGGCAAAAGCTGCCCCAACTTTATTCTCCATTCGCTTGCGGGTGCCGATGAATTCGTCAAAGATTCTCTTCAGATCGGCTGCCATGACCCCGAAATACACCGGCGAGCCTGCAATGATGGCGGCTGCATTGAGAAAATCATCCTGTGTGACTTCCCTCGTCGATTTGAGAAGGGCCGAGACATCAGATACCGAATCCACACCTTTGGCCACAGCTTCAGCCAGCTGCCTCGTATTTCCGCCTTTGGAGTAGTAAAGAACCAGAACGTGCATAGCATATTACCTGTCCCTTTCTTATGCCTTTAGAATCCTCGCATCCACAATCACCATCCCTTCCGGATAAGCGAATACCGGATTCAGATCGATCTCCAAAATTTCTTGGTGTTCTTCTGCGATTTGCGCGAGCTTGAGCAAGCCGTCAATCAGAGCGCCTTCGTCCACAGCCGGATGCCCGCGGAACCCCTTCAGGAGCGGTGCTCCTTTTATTTCGTAAAGCATCGCTTTGGCTTCTGTTCGATCGAGAGGCAACAGTCGCATGGAGACGTCGCGGAACAATTCGACGGTAATTCCTCCAAGTCCGAAAAGAATGACAGGTCCGAATTGAGGGTCTCTGTTCATACCGAGGATCAGCTCCAGACCTGGTGCTGCCATGGCACTAACGACGACGCCGTGCGTGTGCGCATGGGGAGAGTGCTGTTTTACCGCGAGCATCATGTCGTCATATGCTTTGCGAACATCTTTGCCGGACTGTAGGTTGAGCTTTACGCCGCCAAAATCGGATTTGTGCAGAATATCCGGCGAGTCAATTTTCATGGAGACGGGGAAGCCCAGTTGATGGGCGACATGCACGGCTTTGCCAGGGCTCTCCGCACGCAGGCTGCATATGCAGTCAAAACCCTTTGAGGCAAGAAACTCGAGACTGTCAAAAACTCCGAGCTGGGTGCGACCGGTGGCTACCGGAAAGGTGTGAGCTGCCGCTTTGGCCTTCTTCTCGGTGGGAAGCAGCTGTGCCAAGGCGCGAATACCCCTTTCGGGAGTGGGGAAAACGGGAATCCCTCGTTGATGCATTTTTAGCTTCTCTTCGCGTTCCACCTCGGCGCCGCCCAGGAATATAACAAGCTCGTATGCCCCGGGAGTGACGACCTGTGAGGCGTCCAAAACCGGATCTCCGAATATGATCCCCAGAATGTCGTAGTAGGGGCGTGCGCGTTGGATCACCTCCTGAAACATTCCGGCATTGGCATCACCGGTCAAATCGAGAGGATTTGCACGAATCGCATGGGCAGGAATGACTCCCTCCAGTTCATCGGCTAGCTCTCTCGGCAGCGGAGTCACTGCCAGTCCTTCCCGTTCGGCGGCATCTGTCGCCAAGATGGCCGCGCCTCCGGAGGTCGTGACAAACAGAATTCTATTGCCCGGAGGTGTTTTCAAGTACGCGAAGGCTTTGGCAAAGTCGAAGAATTCCTGAATAGTTTCCGAACGACATACGCCGTAATAGCCGAAAAGGGATGAATAGATGGCATCAGCACCGGCCAGCGACTTTGTATGAGACTCTGCCGCGATTTTGCCGCCCGGCGTACGCCCTGACTTCAAGACCACAAGAGGCTTACTGAGCGACTGCAAGGTTTTTCGAAAGCGTGGCGGGTCTTTGACTCCTTCTAAATAAGCGGCGATCACTTTGGTGTTGGGATCTTTTTCAAAATACTCAATCAAGTCAATCTCGTCTACGTCGGCACGATTTCCCAAGCTCACAAAGCTCGAGACGCCCAATTCTTCGACAGAAAACCAGTCCATCATGGCCGCACCCACCGTGCCGCTTTGACTGAGGACAGCCACATGGCCTTTGCGCGACAGCAGCGGCCAGGATGCGCAGGAAGGGTGGTAAGGGTTATTGACTCCCTGGCAATTGGGGCCGATCACCCTCACTCCATATTTTCCAGCTACCTCAGCTACCTGCTGCTGCAGTTGTTCGCCTTCCGCACTGGCCTCACTAAAGCCACCTGAGATGATAATTGCCGCTTTCACACCCTTTTCACCACAGTCCTGGATAGTCTGAGGCACAAATCTTGCCGGAATGATAACTACCGCCAGATCAACATTATCCGGAACATCCTTGACGTTCTTGCAGCAGATTAACCCGAGAATGCGCTCACTCTTCGGATTGATGGGATAGAGAGCCCCCGGGAAGCCCCCATCCAACAGGTTCTTGAGGATTTCATGCCCCAACTTGCCGGCGCTTTCCGAAGCACCAATAACAGCGATACTTGATGGCTGAAAAAACGCGCTCAAATCACCCATACTGTGACCTCCTTTTCGCGGAGCTCTGGCAAGAAAGCGACTTCAGGCGTGCTTAAGGCCTGGTGAATTTTGCCTTCTTGTGGACCAAAGGGCGCACTCAGTGGTAGTTGAGTGTGGCTTTTGCCTGCTACCTTGATCGCATAGGAATTTTCATGTTTGAGATGTCTGATACTGGATAGTGGATAGAGGGCAAGCAGTTCCGAGATCCAAACTGAATATCCAAAATCCAAGCTCAGTCCGCCTAAAAGGTGCTAATTTAAGGAAAATGCCTATTTTATGGCTTTGGCTTTTTCAGCCACCCGCGCGTTGAACTTGTCCGCCTGAATGATGAACCTCTCGTGGGTCGCTTCACCGATTTTTTCAGCGTCGTCGAAGGCCTCCAGGCGAAAAGTGAGTTTTCTACCTTCCACGCCGGTCACTTCGGTTGTTACACGTACTTGCATTCCGAGCGGGGTTGGCGCGAGATGTTTCAAGTTCATAGAGGTTCCCACCGATTGTTGGCCGGGTTGCAGATGTTCATCGATCAGTTCTGCAGAAACCCTTTCCATCAATCCGCCCAGGATCGGGGTGGCTAAGACATTTGGAAGATTGGAATAAAAATGCTGTGCAGAATGTTCCGATGACGATTTAACCTTAATCTCGCGGGTCATGCCGACTTCCAGCGAATTGCCCATAGACGCCTCCTGATTCTGAAAGAAAAAGTTTAAAAACGAGCTTCCTGGTGGAAACTGCAGCTGATTTCGGGCTAATCGTGTGCGAGTCTGAATTCTCTTGGATCGATAATCATGCTGAAGCGAATGGCAGCGTGAATTGGCCGCGTGGAGTTAGAAATCGAATCGGTAAAACAGCGCTGGTAATTTTTTCAAATGAAGAAGATTCTGTCAAGCGTATGCGGCAATCTTTCGCAATTTTACAGCAATAGAAAACATGGCATCCTGAACGGCTACCCTCAGTAGGACAGCCCGATACTCACAAACGTCGGGTTTTGGCGGATTCCGGATGCCGGATGCCAGATAAAAAATGCCGCAGACTGCAGCGGCATTTTCCCCTGTATGCATGCGGGATCGATCACAAATAGGCAGCGAACCCTTCCCGGGACTTACTTGCTCATGTCAGCAACACCGATTGTATTGTGAACTTCTTTTGATTGAGCTCCAGGTAGTATGTCCCATCCCCGGCGTCCTCCTGGATCCACTCGGCCAACTGATAATAGGCCGGCCGGGAAAATCTGGCAGGAAACTGCCCGTTGCGAATTTGACAATATAAGACATTTTGCCTTCCAACTTGCAAGGTCTCCGGAGCCAGAGACTCGGCCTGTTGTAGATGGCGAAAAGTCAGGAAAATCTCGTCTTTCCCTTGCTCCTGGCTGCCACGATCCACTCTGGAAATGACAAACGGCGTGTCCGCTGCCTCCAATCGGCATCGGCTGCCTTGCCACTCTATCAGGAATTCACCTTCCGATGTGCGCGAGAGGTTTTCATAGAAAAACTCAAGGATATCCTCACGGATAATTTTGTTGCCTTTGTGGAACCAGTCCCCTTCATCATCCACATGTATTTCGCAAAGCGGAATCTCTCCTTCGGCTTCATTAGCGGGCAGAATATCTTTCAGACTCAATTTCCCACCTCCATCAGAATCTTTTTTCACTGTCTAGCAGCAAAGTGACCGGTCCGTCATTTACAAGGTGGACATGCATCATTTCCTGGAATTCGCCGGTTGCCACCGAGATAGATAACCGGCGCAGTTGGTCGATGAAGATTTCGTAGAGCGGCCGAGCGTGTTCCGGGGGCGCGGCATCGATATACGAAGGTCTCCGACCCTTTCGGCAATCCCCCCATAGAGTAAACTGAGAGACAACCAGAATATCGCCGCCAACCTGCAATACGGAGTGATTCATTTTGTCGTTTTGATCCGAGAAAATTCTCAAATGTACAATTTTTTCAGCCAGAGAGCGGGCGTCTTCCAGTTGATCTTTTTTCCCTACTCCAAGAAACACCACAATTCCCTTGCCGATCCTTCCGACTTCGATGTCGTTGATGCTCACGTAAGCTTCAAGAACCCGCTGCAAAACAGCACGCATGATTTGTCCTCTATTGTCGGTAATACTTCAACGTATTTTTTGTAAATTGCGAGCGAAAATCGGGAAACACTTGACTTCGATTTGACCACGGCGTTGCGAATAGATATAAGGTGCCGGAGACCTGACGGACTGCACAAAATCACTGCAGGCTGCTTTCGGTATCTCCGGACCCGGGTTGCGCCGCAAGTGTCGATGCAAAACGGCGCACAAACTGATACTCGTTTTTGATGTGCTTGTAGCGTCGCTACTCAATGGATGCGGTGGCGAAATGTCGCCCAGGGATTCTATGGCAAAAGCCCCTTTCATCCTTTTAGTCAATCCATGGATCGCCGATTTTGCCGCATACGATTTATGGGCAAAACCTCTCGGGCTGCTGCTGCTCGCATCGCTGTTGCGACAAGGAGGCTGTGGCATCGCTTTCTTGGATTGCCTCAATCGGTTCGATCCGCTGACCCGCCAACACCCAGAGGTTAAACCGGGGATCGAGCGCAAATATGGAACGGGCAAGTATCCTAAAATGCCCATTCACAAACCGGAGGCTTATGCCGAAATGCCAAGAACATATTACCGCCACGGCATTCATCCGGAAAGTCTTGGCAGGCAATTGCGATCCATCCCCAAACCCGATCTTATCTGGGTAACCTCCATTATGACTTACTGGTACCCCGGAGTGCAACAGACCATAGCAGAAATCAGGGAAATCTTTGCAGATGTTCCAATATGGCTGGGAGGCATTTACGCTCGCCTGTGCAGCCGGCATGCCGAGGCAAATAGTGGGGCGACCGAAGTAATTATTGATCCGATGTCGAAGCTTCCGGATAGAATTGAAGCTGAGACAGGTTTTGAGCTCAAAAACAAAACCTGCTGGATCTCCCTTCGCACAGCCCCAGATGCTGCCCTTGATCTTCTGCCGAAGCTCACTTATGCGCCTCTTCTGACCAGCAGCGGTTGTCCGTTTAGTTGTCCCTATTGCGCGTCGCGATTACTGCAGCCGGTTTGGGAAAGACGCAGCGATCTAGACATTTATGCCGGTATTCGTAAGTGGAATGAAGAGTTCGGGGTTCAAGATTTTGCCTGCTATGACGATGCCTTGTTAATCGGTGCGGAGGCAACACTGAAACCGGCCCTTGAACGAATCTGCAATGACGGACTTAACCTTCGCTTCCATACTCCGAACGCCTTGCACATTAGGGCGCTCACTCCCCAGTGGTGTGAATTGCTGCATGAAAGTGGTTTCACCACGATTCGTCTTGGGCTCGAGACTTCAAGAACTGAGCAACAAAAAAGATGGGGTGGAAAAGTGGAGATGAAAATGTTTTATGCGGCCCTGGACAACCTCAGTGCGGCCGGATTTTGTCGATCCCGGCTAGGAGTTTACTTGCTATGCGGAATGCCCGGGCAGACTCCTGAAGATGTGAGTGCAGCCATTGATGTGGTGCGGGATAGCGGGGCGCAGCCATATCTGGCCGAATATTCGCCGGTTCCTGGCACTCCCATGTGGGTCGAAGCCAAGTCTATAGCAAGCTATGCGCTCACAGACGAACCTCTATATCACAACAATTCTTTTTTTGCCTGTCGTCGATCTGATTTTTCTTATCGGGACCTCACAGATCTCAAGGAGTTGGCCAGGCAGGCGCGTGGCGCCAAGGCAGAACATAAGGAAGCCGGGCCGGCGAGCGAAAGATGAGAAAGTGTGCAGGTTTCGCTGTTCGGTGGCCGGACTTTGCCGGGGAGCTTGTCCCAGAATCCCTCGAACCCCTCATTCCAGCACACGCCGGAATCCGGAGAGGAGCATGATTCCTCCATTCCGGAGTGCGCCGGAACAACGCGGAACAAACAGAATTTGGAAACGACAAACGAGGCGATGCCATATACCGGCACAAGCTTCGATACGGCATTCCAGCGGGCATTTGGCGGGAATCGAGTTTGAAAAGTCCTGCGTTATTTGCTTGACGGTTTAGGAAGTTTTGATACTATTGTGGGCTTTATTTAATAATCTATTGTTTTAATTGATAAAATTAGATTTTTTTGTTTAAAGGGGTGACAAGGTCGATGATTCTAGATCCTCAAGAAGGCTTGTATGTATTTGAAGTGACGCTGGGCTTTAAGGCAGAAGGTGAAAAGCGATATACGACACCATACCTGGTTCAGGCGGACGATCTCGATGAGGCCGAAGAGAAGGTTTTCGAATACTTGGATGACCTGGATATGGATCACGAATTCTGGATTGAGGAAATGAGTGAGCCATCCGATATTGAGGAGTATGCACATCATATCGAGGAAGGCGAGGCAGAAGCCTTCCCGATGTTAGATGAATTGACCGAGGAAGAATTCAGGGATTTGCTTGGTTACTGACAAAAGCTACGCCGGGATGGATCTTATCACCTGTTTGTTGACGCAACGGTATATATCCTCATCGGTTCCATACATCTCCACGATCGATTTATGATTGATCAGTTTTTCCGTGATGAATGCCGTGACATAAAGACTAATAAAATGAGGGCGCGTAACCAGACTCCTGATGTTTGCGATCTGCAACTGGACTTCAAACTCTTCTGCGCTGAGGAGATTTTCCAGACACATGTGGATCTGACTTTCTAGATCTTCCATGCTGGTTGTTTCCACCAGTCTTTCTTCTATCAGTTTGATGGCGATCAGGCTACTGATTTCGTCTATATTCTGGCGAAGAAGGTTGAGAGCATTCAGCCGTTGTGATTCTTTGGCATGGTCGAGTTTTGAAATCACAGCAGATTCTCTAACATTCGGTCGATATTCCCTTGCCATTCTGTTTCCTTTCCGGGGTTTCGCGAAAATCAACGTTGCGTGTTCGTTTTTTCTCTAAGAGTTGAGACGATCAGCTCGACTTGTTTTGCCGCAACACCTCCAAGTTGTTCAAGGGCCAGCAGGGCCCTAGCCCCATGCGCTTGGAGCTCAGGCAGCTGCTTGATCCAGAAGGTCCAAGTGCGAAACAAGTCATCACTGTTCCGGACCACAAAACTACCCTCAAAAGTTTGCAAGATTCTATGTTCATAATCTACTTTTTGCAAGTAAGGACCGTAAAAAACCGGTTTTTTCCATGCCGCCGGCTCCAGGATGTTATGGCCGCCAATCGGAGTCAGAGTGCCGCCGCAGAATATAAGATCGCCCAGTGCATAAAGCTCGAAAAGCACGCCGATGCGGTCCACCAGGATGATGGCGGCTTCTCTTTTCTCCCGCTTATTTTCGAGCCGCGACAGGTACTGAAAGGGCATCCCTCTGCCTTCCAGCCAGTTACTCATATGGGGCAGTTGCTCCAGGTGCCGCGGCGCCAAAATAGCCGCCAGTCGAGGCTCTATCTCCTGCAAGCGGCGACAGACTTCCAACAGGTCGATGCACTCCGAGCGGCGCAGGCTCCCTCCAACAATCACCGGGGCGCCCGCAGGAATCTGAAGAATTTTCCTCCACTTTTCCGGTTTTTCAGGTTGAGCTCGGGTCAACAAGCCTTCGTATTTCGAGCTTCCCAAGACAATCGTGCGTTCAGGCTTTGCGCCGAGGTTCAAAACATTGCGCATATCCTCTTCGGAATGCATGGCAAGCCACCGGAACTGCCCAAAGATGGGCTCAAAAAGCGGTCTTAGTAAGCCATAAATTTTCGCCGATTGCCTGGAAAGCCGGCCGTTGAGAAGAACGGCAGGCACTCGATGACGCTTCAGAAAACAATAAAGATTTGGCCAGAACTCGCTTTCCAATGCCACGTAGATATCGGGCTTCAGTTGATCGAAAGCTCTTCTCAAAGGTTGAGCGAAATCCAGCGGGAAAGGGAGAACCTGCGCCCAATCGGGCAACTGTGCTCGAGCGAAGTGAAATCCTTGCGGGGTGGATACCGTCAAAAAAATGAATGAATGTAGCAGGTGGTTGTGCAGAGTATGCATGATGGGAATGGCGCCGCCAACCTCACCCACGGATGCGGCATGAATCCAGACACGAGGCCTGCCAGGACTGGAAATTTGTTGGCCGTAATAGCCAAATCTTCCCTTGCTGAAGAGCACATCATGTCTGGCCTTGGACATCATCAACGGCAGCAAGCTCCACCCCGCGGTGTCAAGGACCAGGTTATATGCTCGCTGGATCTTTTTCAGAGTGTTTCTCCCCGGCTCATTCGGCAAAATCTGCAATCGATTTGTGCTTTGACTGATGTCGCCCCCTTTTAGATCAACGGCTTACAATCCACAAATAAATAATGAACAATAGAGCATGGCTTTTTCCCTCATTTTCCTGTATCTTATCAATAAAGCAGGTTTTTCCTGGTATTGTAGAGCAACAAGGAAAGGATTGATAGCAGGATGCAGCAAGGAGAAAGCATAGTTGATATCTTTCGGCATGAGCAGGATTATTTAGGCAAGACAGTCAAAGTAACGGGTTGGGTTCGCACCAAAAGGGATTCCAAAGCGGGCATTAGCTTCATCGAGCTGAATGACGGATCTTGTTTAAGGAATTTGCAGATCATTGCAGAGCATGAAGGTTCCGACTTCCGAGAGGCTCTCGACCGACTCGGCACTGGATGCAGCATCGGTGTTGTAGGGAAGATCGGTCCTTCTCCGGGCAAAGGACAGAGCGTCGAGCTTCATGTGAGCAGGCTCGAAGTTTATGGTTGGGCAGACCCTGCAACTTACCCGCTTCAGAAAAAACGCCACTCGTTCGAATTCTTGCGGCAAATTGCCCATCTCAGATCACGCACCAACACAATCGGCGCCGTCACCCGCGTGCGCAATCGACTCAGCTACGCTATTCACCAATTTTTCCAGAACCGCGGTTTTTATTACATTCAGACCCCCATCATCACCACCAGCGACTGTGAGGGGGCGGGAGACATTTTCCGGGTCACCAGTTTGGATCCGGTCAAGATCAAATCGATGGAGTCGAACGACATTTACCGGGAGGACTTTTTTGGCAGACCGACCTATTTGACCGTCAGCGGACAGCTGCAGGCGGAAATATACGCCTTATCGTTGGGCAAGGTTTATACATTCGGTCCGACTTTCCGGGCGGAAAACTCCAACACCAGTCGACATCTGGCGGAATTCTGGATGGTGGAGCCGGAGATGGCTTTCTGCGATCTGCAAGGCAACATCGAGCTGGCCGAGGCGTTCATCAAGTCGATCATAGAAGCTCTTCTGGTTGATTGTGCAGATGACCTCGATTTCTTTGCCCGGTTTATGCAGCCCGGCTTAAAGGAAGAGCTGGAAAAAATTGTGTGCACACCATTTGAAGTGATCACCTACACGGATTCTATCGATCTGTTGAAAAAATCCGGTGAAACTTTTAACTTTCCCGTAGAATGGGGCAACGACCTGCAGGCAGAGCATGAGCGTTATCTGACGGAGAAAGCATTTCAAAAACCTGTGACCATCATCGACTATCCCCGGGAATTGAAGCCTTTTTACATGAGAGTAAATGACAATACAAAAACCGTGGCGGCGATGGATGTTCTGGTGCCCGGTGTGGGCGAGATCATTGGAGGGTCGCAGAGGGAAGAGCGCCTGGATGTTTTGCTGGAACAGATGCGCTTGAAGCATATATCGACCGAAGATTACCGGTGGTATGTGGAACTGAGGGAATTTGGCACTGTACCCCACGCTGGTTTCGGGCTGGGATTCGAGAGACTCGTTCAGTTCGTAACCGGTCTTGCAAACATCAGGGAAGCCATTCCTTTTCCGAGGACTCCCGGCCATGCCGATTTCTGAGGTCGTTTGAAGTTAGACACGGACGGACACGGATTAACACGGATGGACTTTTCATGTCCGTTGATCAGCGTCCATTTGCGGCCTATAGGGCGACCTTCACGAGAGACTCTCTTCTTCAGCAAAGGAAACCATCTCGCGAAGAAGGCGCAAGGATTCTTGGGCCTCTTCGGGGTCTATCTTATGCAAGGCAAAACCGGCGTGCACGATGACGTAATCCCCCAGTTGGGCTTCTTCCGGCAACAGCATCAGGGAAGCCTTGCGCAAGGCTGCACCGACCCGCACCGTCGCCATCTCATCTTCGATTTGAATTACTTCGGCAGGAATAGCCAAGCACATGGGTTGTTCCTTCTGTGGGTAGTAATTTGTATCTTCTGTTTGATATTTCACAGCGGCAAGCTCATAAACATGGGAATTAAGGTTTTACGGGTTGCAGCATGCCGCGGGTTGTTATCGATTTGTGTTCATCCATGTTAGTCCGTGCCCATCCGTGCCGAATAGGTTCCCCCGGCATTTTCTATTTCGGCCAAAACATGCGAGCATAGCTCCGCCATCCGAGCCGCGACGGTTTGTGTGAGCTCCATCCCCCAGGGAGAAATATTCTCGGGCTCGATACCGATGATAACAGCCTCAGGCCGATTACCCAAAATCTCGGCGTAAGCCAATGTTTCCACCAGATCCAGTTGGTGTAGGGAATTTTTGAAGGTCACGCGTTTTGCCAGTTCATCGGCAGGCAGCCGATATAGAGCTCCGGCGGGTTGACCATTTTGTACCGCATCAACCACGATCAAATAGTCTGTTTGTGAGATGGGGTCCAGGAGTTTTAAGCCGAGTGTCCCGCCGTCCATTAATTCGACGTTGGCGGAAAAACGGTAGTTTGCCTGGAGATTCTCAACAACCCGCACGCCAACACCTTCGTCCTGTAGCAGCACATTGCCTACACCGAGGACCAAAATTCGCCTTTCCTGCATAAGCTCAGCCTTCTGCGTCAACATGGCAATAAAAAACGCAATCGTTCACCACAAAGACGCGAAGGACTCAAAGACACGCAAAGAGTCCTCTCTAAAGGATACAACCTTTGCGAACCTTGGCGTTCTTTGCGCCTTTGCGGTTCATAAAAGGCTGTATGGTGAACGGTTACAAAAAAACAGGAATTTGGCTGCCAGAGAAAAGCCAAATTCCTGTTCAGTAAGTAACCAAATCGATCCTCTTAGACAACTCTAAACTTGTGAATCTCGTTGGTCTGGGGATCGATCACATGAACACCGCAGGCGATGCAGGGATCAAACGAATGGACTGTGCGGAGGATTTCCACCGGGCGTTTCGGGTCCGATACCGGAGTTCCTATGAGAGCCTCTTCAACCGGGCCGGGTTTGCCTGCCGCACATCTTGGCCCCAGATTCCAGGTGGAGGGCACGACCAACTGATAGTTACCGATTTTCTTGTCTTTTATTTCTATCCAGTGTCCCAATGCGCCGCGCGGTACATCGTTGAGGCCAGTACCCGTGCCGCTGTCAGGCATTTCGAAGGACTGGTAGATCTTGTTGTCGCCGTTTTTCAGGTTTTCCACCAGTTGCATCATCCAGCCTTCCATGGCATCTCCGATAATTTTCGTTTCGAGTGCCCTGGCAGCGGTTCTGCCCAGAGTGGAGAACAAGGCTTCTGTGGGAACACCCAATTGTTTCAACACGCCATCCACGCTTTTCTTGGCAGCTTCGTTGCCCTTCCCGTATGCGATCAACACACGCGCCAACGGACCGACCTCCATGGGCTCTCCATTGTAACGAGGAGCCTTCATCCAGCTGTACCGCTTTTCGACATCCAAGCCGTCGTATTTCGGCTTCGTTTCGCCTTTGGCGGGAGGCAACGCCTGATCGCCTTCATACCAGCTATGTTTCACGTGCTCTTCAATCAATGCAATGTCTACCGGTGCTACTTGGCCGATATTGCGCTTGAAAATTGCGCCGCGCGGGAAAAGGTTGCTGTCGGGCTCTTTTTCACTCTGCGGAAATTCGCCGTATGCCAGAAAGTTGGTGGTGCCGCCGATATTTCCCCAATCCTTGTAAAAACCAGCTACAGCAACCACGTCCGGGACGTAGACGTTGTTTACAAAATCCATGGTCTCTTGCCACAGATATTTGAATTCCGCGATGCGCTCCGCATTCAGGTCGGTTGCGCAGGTGACACCACCCACCACCAAAGTCTGTGGGTGCGGGTTCTTAGCACCGAAGACCGCCATCATTCGAGCCGTGCGGGCTTGTTGACGAAGGGCCTGTAGATAATGGGAGGCCGCCAGCAGATTTACTTCCGGTGGCAGCTTATAAGCAGGACTACCCCAGTAGCCATTGGCGAAGATGCCCAGCTGCCCGCTTTCGACAAATTTCTTCAGGCGATTTTGAACATCTTTAAAATCGTTAACACCGCTCATTCCAGCCTGCGATACCTCGCTTGCGATTTTTGCCGTTTTTTGCGGATCGGCTTGAAGAGCGCTCACGATGTCAACCCAGTCGAGGGCGTGCAGATGATAGAAATGCACGAGGTGATCGTGCAGGAACTGCGCTCCGTGAATCAGGTTGCGAATTATGCGGGCGTTATTGGGCACGGTGATCTTGACGGCGTCGTCAACGCATCTGACTGAAGCCAGAGCGTGAACGTAGGTGCAAACGCCGCAGGCCCGCTGAGTGATCAACTGTGCATCCCTGGGGTCACGGCCCTTAAGCATGATCTCCAAGCCGCGGAAAAGCGTAGAACTGCTCCATGCGTTGCTCACTTTTCCGTTAGCTACTTCTACCTCTATGCGCAAATGACCCTCAATGCGGGTAATCGGGTCGATGACAACTCGCTGTCCCATATTGTAATTCTCCTATTTCAAGAGGTTATCTCTTAACGTTGCCGATACATAAGCCGATGAGATCAGTGGTTAAAGCGGCTTATAAAAAGGAGACAATTTGTCCCAGAAGTTTGGCTCGCTGCAGCCGATACACGGATGGCCCCCCTCCACAGGCCAGCTGGTGCCATCGTTGAATTTTACAGAGGGGCAGTTGTTATAGGTTTCCGGTCCCTTACAGCCCAGCTCGTAAAGGCAAAAGCCTCGCTGGGCCTCGTCGGATTGAAAGGAAGGGGCAAACTCGCCCATTTCAAAATGAGACCTTCGCTGACACTGGTCATGAACTAGCTTGCCGTAAGCGAACAGGGGCCTGCCTAGCTGGTCGACATCGGGAAGCTTCCCGAACAGGAGATAGTTGACTATCGTTCCCACCATGTTAATGGGATTGGGGGGACAACCAGGGATATTGACTGTGGAAACCCCGACGGCTTCCTGGATGGATTTTGCTCCGGTAGGATTGGGAGCCATCGCCGGCACCCCGCCATAGGCGGAGCAGGTGCCAACACAAAGCACCGCCAGAGCCTTGGGGCAGACTTCCTTGGCTATCTCCAAGAAAGTCTTGCCGCCGATCATACCATAGACCCCATTGTCCGCGGTCGGTATGGAACCGTCCACAACACAGATAAATTTACCAGAATGTTGGGTCACAGCTTCATGCAGCGATTTTTCTGCGGCTTCCCCCGACGGAGCCATAATCGTTTCATGGTAGTCGAGCGATAGGATGTCGAGAACCAGAGTGTCAATCCAAGGATAGGTGGTTCTCAACAGTGCTTCGGTGCAGCCTGTGCACTCGGCAAAAGATAACCAAACGACTGGTGGACGTTGAGGCGATGCGAGTGCTTCCGCGATTTTTGGAACAAAAGAAGGTGCCAGTCCCATGGTGGCCGACACAATGGTGCAAAATTTCATGAAGTCCCTTCGACTCACACCCCTTTGTTCCAACCTCTCTCCAAACCTTTTCTTGTCATCCGACATAAGATACCTCCGCAAGCCAATGAGTAAGTTATTGAGCCTACTATTCCCATAACCCCCCTCTAGGGTATGGGTTCCTGTAAATCCTTTAAATTGAATTGGTGCAAGCCTCGATGGTGTTGAATTAAACGGCAGCGGTCATCAAAAGGCGGGTGCCCGAAACCCCACGGCGGAATGGGGAGCGAGCGCTGGATTTTGCAGCATGAAAATTGTCAATTCAACAACATTAATTCTTGGCTCCTGGTGAGTTTTTTGTCTGTAAGCTTGATCGTCTGTGCTCAAACTGCATCCGATGTAAAAAGCGCCGTTATGCGTTCATGAGACAAAAGCCGGAGTTGTTCATTTCATAAGCTTTCAAGAATGACCGCATTTCTTGCTGCATCGGTCATTTCGGCACATATCACGGCTAAATTTCGCTGTCAAGCAGTGTGAACGGTCGCTGAGTGCCTCCAGTACCTGGCATGGAAGGCATTTGAGATGGCAGTGGTTGAGCCGCAGTTCTCCAACGGTCGATATGCTGCTATAATACTGTTTCAAGCCATTCATGATTATCTGATGGCGATTGCTTCGGCCTCTCTAAAAACGAATGGTCTAACTGAGTAGAATCAATTTGCCATCCCCTCGCGGCTTTGACAGACTAGGGCCGATTCGCGGACAGGCTTTTGGCGCAGTTGGCGCGATGCTCTAGCCCTGCTCTTTACCCATAGTCTTTGCTGAGGAGTGCCCCCCTCGTTCCCAAACTCTGTTTGGGCACGAGGAGTAACAGTCCCGGGTGGAGCTACGGAAACCGGTGTTTTTGAGTTGGTCGCGCAGTGCAGCCGTAACACTATGTTTTGCTAATGCTAGAGGGATTCAAGCTCGTGATTTCAGTTCAGGAAGTTCGCAAGTTCATCGGCAAGAAGGATCTTTTTCAAGGGGTATCATTTCACCTTCATAGCGGCGAGAAAATAGGTTTAATTGGAGCAAACGGGGCAGGCAAGACGACTTTATTTCATATTCTTCTGGGTGAGATCGAACCTGACGGCGGTACAGTGACAAAATCCAAAAATCTGAACGTCGGTTATCTGCCACAGCAATGTAATCGCCCCGTGGAAAAGCCTATTCTGCATCATACGACCGATGTCAACAAAAGGATTGGCGCCATTCAGTCTGAGCTCAGGGCGCTTCAGAAGGGCATGACGACTGAAAAAGGCAGTGAGCGAATCGAGGAGTTGGCGTTGCGTCAGGCACATCTATTGGAACAGCTCGAGCATCTTGGCGGTTACGACCTGGAGGCACGCGCAAAGAAGATACTTGCGGGATTGGGCTTCCGAGAAGACCAGTTGCATCGTTCAGTTGCAACCCTCAGCGGAGGCTGGGTGATGCGTCTGGAATTGGCACGGTTGCTGCTCGCTGAACCGGATCTTCTGCTCCTTGACGAACCCACCAACCATCTGGACCTCGATTCTCTCATCTGGCTGGAACAATACCTCACGAATTCTCCCTCTGCCGTGATGATCGTTTCTCACGACCGCGCATTTTTGAATCGCACCGTGCGAAGAATCGTGGAGTTGGAAGGGGGACAGCTGTACGAGTTCGCCGGGAATTACGACTTTTACCTGAAGGAGAAAGCGCAAAGGCGAGAAATTCAACTCTCTGCTCGGAAAAACCAATTGGAGCGCATTCGCCAGGTGGAGCGGTTCATCGACCGTAACCGCTACCGCAAGGACAGGGCCAGGCAGGTTCAAAGCCGTTTGAAAGCTCTTGAAAAAATTGAGCGGATTGAAACTTTTCAAGAGGAAAGCCAGATCCATTTCACCTTTCCCGATCCACCCCGTTCGGGAAAACGTGTCATTGAAGCTCGTGATTTATACAAAGCCTATGGAGACCATGTGGTGTATCAAGGGGTAAACCTGGTGATTGAGAAGGGAGATCGTATCGCATTTCTGGGAAGAAATGGTGCCGGCAAAAGCACTCTGCTAAAAATACTTGCGGGGGTGGAGACGATAACGCAAGGTGAGTTGATTCTCGGACACAATGTGGCCCTCGGCCATTATGCGCAATACCAGCGGGAGCAGCTGACTCCGGATTGGACGGTGCTGGAGGAGGCCGCATCGGTTGCCGGCGACTTGACCCAGACCCAGCTGCGAGGACTGCTTGGTGCGTTTCTTTTTCGGGGAGAAGAGGTGACGAAAAGAGTGGCGGTATTGAGCGGGGGGGAGAAAGCGAGGTTGATTTTATGCAAACTGCTTCTGCAAAGACCTAATGTGCTGCTTATGGACGAGCCAACCAACCATCTTGATATTCCTTCGCGGGATGTTTTAGAAGAGGCTTTGCGCAAGTTTTCCGGCACCCTTTGCTTCATCAGCCATGATCGCCATTTCATAAATGCCCTCGCCAACAAGGTACTCACTGTGGAAAATGGTGGAATCCATCTCTTCCCCGGCAACTATGAGGATTTCCTCAATATTTGGCAAAAACGGCTGGACGATGAGCGGAATGCCGAAGCAATGACGGAGCTATCGCCCAAGGAAGGAGCTTCTTCAACCGCGAGAAAGGCGCAGGAGCAGAAAAGGTTGCACGCAGAGTGGCGCAATCAGCTCTACAGGTTGAAGAAGCCTTTGCAGGAGAGACTGGGAAAGGTGGATTCGGCCCTCAACGAGTGGCACCAACGGCTAGACTCTTTGAACGAACAACTCGCCAACCCTGATACGTATCAGAACGGACAGGTGGTGCAGCAACTGCAAAAGGAATATCAACATTGCCAGAAAAAGCTTGGAGAACTGACGGAGCAATGGGAGGCAAACGCTTTAGCCCTGGAAGAATTGGAAGCGAATTTTTGGAGGGACAAAGAGGTTAACGGAGCCTCATCCACTTGATGGCTGCGGGCTTTTCTGCAGTCTGAGCAGATGACCCTTTAAAAGCTCGCTCTTGGGAAATATGCGCTGAGCAAGTTTCAATGTCTTGATGGCTTCCTGTCTCTCCTGCTTTACTTCGTAGAGCTTCGCCAACAAAATCCACTTGGCGAGATCTGAATGGTTCTTCTTTAATTTTCTTTTGACCAAAAAGATGGCCAAGCTGCTCCCAACATTGTAGAAAATTCTTACCGGAAAATTGTACCAGCTCACTTGTAACTCCAGCATTCTTTGCTTTCGCGGTTGCTTCTTTCAAAATCACCGGGAATCTTGTTGACTTCAGCTTTCCCTGACAGGATATTGCGGTGTGCAAATTTGCATTTTGTAATCTTTTTGTCAATGACTATGGAAAACCTTTTGGAGCCTTCCGCTTCTCATTGAGAACGATATGGTCGAACCTCCTCAGGTGGAGCAGCCTCACGTTTTGTGCTCGATAGTCCGCCAATGTCCCGGCCCAAGGACGGTATATGGATATTCATCGGCTGGAAGTATTTTGCAAGGTAGTGGAATTACAGAGTTTCACTAAAGCTGCTGTCGCCGTTTATTTGACCCAGCCAACGGTGAGCGAGCATGTTCGAGCTCTTGAAGCGATGCTCGGTGAAAAGTTGGTAGACCGATTGGGAAGAGAAGTTCTTCCCACTCCCGCCGGCAAGATCCTTTATCAATACGGTCGAAAAATGATCCAGCTTCGCGATGAAGCCGTTCAAGCTCTGCATAAGTATCAGGGCAATTTGTCCGGCCACTTGGCAATTGGGGCCAGCACCATTCCCGGGACCTACATTCTGCCTGCGTTTATCGGCTCATTTAAAGCAAATCATCCCTCCATCCAAATCACCGTAGAGATATCGAGCAGCGCGGAAATTGTGGAGAGAGTTTTGCGGAGTGACCTGGAATTGGGACTGGTTGGAGCCAAATGGCAGGATCGACGCATAGTGCTTGAAGAGATGTTTTCCGATGAGTTGATGCTGGCGGCCTTTCCCGAGCACGCCTGGGCTGGAGAGAAAACCGTGGAGCTGAAAGACTTGGCCGGACAGGCCTTTGTCTTGCGAGAAAAAGGCTCGGGAACCCGCATGGTGATGAGTAATGTTTTGCAAGAGCATGGCTTCGACCTCTCAGAGCTCTATGTGGTGGCCGAAATGGGCAGTACGGAGGCCGTTCGCCAGGCGATCAAAGCTCGAATCGGGGTATCCATCCTTTCCTACCATGCGATTGCTGAAGATCTTCAGAGAGGAGCTCTTGTCGCCATCCCCATCAAGGGGGTTCGAATTTTTCGCTCTTTCTATTTGATCCAGAGGAAGAATCGCCAGCCTTCTCCGCTCGGGACAGCTTTTTTGAGCCATCTTCGAGACCGAGCCGCCGAAAAAATGGTTGGCAGCGGATGACCAGGCTGGGTTGCTGCCGCCAGGAGACTATCCGAGAATGCCTACCGAATGTCATTCTCACCCAGGCGGGAATCCAGAGAGGCGCTTGTGGCATGGACCTGTTGCGACGGGCCTTCGCCGCGCGCTTCGAGCAGCATTGCAAGCTGCAAAAATTCTTCCGGTGTGAGCGTTTCAGGCCGCCTTTTAGGCTCGATGCCGCTCCCGGTGAAAGCCTGTTCAAGTATCCTGGAATCTTTTCCCAATTGCGATCTGAGGCTGTTATGTAGAGTCTTACGTCGCTGTTGGAAAGCAACATTCACCACGGTGCGCAGGAATCTGAAGGACGGAGCAGTGATCCGCGGTTGTTCCGGAAAGTCTATACGGATGACAAGTGAATCCACCTTGGGCTTGGGATAGAATTGGTCGGGCGCAACTGAAAAAAGTCTGGTGACTTTAGTATAGACTCCCAACAGTACGGAAAGAACGCCGTAGCTTTTGTTACCAGGGCCGGCTGCCAGTCGTTCTCCCACCTCCTTTTGGACCATGAATACAGCGTGCTTGATGGACTGCATGGACTCCAGCAACTGGAAAACCAGCGGAGAGGTAATATTGTACGGCAAATTACCCAAAACCAGCAGGCGGCTATCTTCGGATCTGCTGAGTGCATCAAAATTAAAAGTCAAAATGTTCTGTTGATGGACCGTCACCCGGTCCGAGAAAGGCTCCGTTGCGCTCTTCAAAACTTCTGCCAGGTCCCGATCCAGTTCTACCAAATGCAATCTTCCGACCTGAGGAACAATGAACTGAGTCAATGCGCCCAGCCCCGGGCCGACTTCCACGACGATATCGGCAGGCCGGAGATCGGCGCTCGCGACGATGCGCCTGGCAATTGCCGGTTGGGCCAGGAAATGCTGCCCGAAACGCTTGCGCGGCCGCCCGCCGTAGAGTTGATAGTACTGTTTCGGGGTAAGAAAATGATCCATGGCCGACGAACCCCTCAAGGATTACCGTTAGTAGAACCATCTTGAGACGGCATCCAAGTCGAAAAAATTCTGTGAGAATCCTGCTCTTTTCCAGACCGTGAAGGCGGCTGCGGCGATCATTGCCGCGTTGTCGGTGCAGTATCTCAGAGAGGGAAGATGCAGTCGTAAATGATGGCAGCGGATTTCTTCCGCGAGGCGCTGACGCAAATGACGATTGGCCGACACTCCTCCCACCACCGCCACATCGCTTACTCCGGCAGCTTTTGCCGCCATTATGGTCTTATCAACCAGGACATCCACAACCGCTTCCTGAAAGCTGGCCGCCAGATCTTCCAACCTGTAGGAATCAGCCCCTGGCACGGCTTCAGCCCGTTGTGTGTCGCTGGTTGTGGGTTGTGCGTCAAAGTTCCTCTCTTCCCCCCTCTGTCCTCTGCCTTCTGCCCTCTGTCCTCTTTCGCCTGCGGTCTGCTCTGCCGGAGGGCCAAAGCGCCTCACAAAATTTGCAACTGCTGTTTTTATTCCGCTAAAGCTGAAATCCAGGGAGCCTTTTTCCAGATAGGCTTTGGGAAACCGGAACGCATGTGGATTTCCATTTGCTGCAAGTCTGTCTATAACGACGCCGCCCGGGTAACCAAGGCCCAGCAATTTGGCGACCTTGTCGAAGGCTTCGCCTGCTGCATCGTCTCGAGTTGTCCCGAGGAATTTAATCTGGCTGTCCGGGTTGACCCGATAAAGGGCAGTGTGTCCGCCGGATACCACCAGGCACACAAACGGGTTTGTGATCGGTTCTTTACCAAGAAAAGCCGCGTGCATATGCCCTTCAAGGTGGTTGACCGCTATCAATGGTTTGCGCAAAGAATAGGCCATTGCTTTTGCCGCACCAAGGCCAACGAGCAGGGCACCCACCAGCCCGGGGCCTTGCGTCACTGCAATGGCATCCAGTTGAGCGGGTTCTTTCCCCGCTTGTGTGAGAGCCTCGGCAATAACCGGTAGAATCATTTCCACGTGTTTGCGCGAGGCGAGCTCGGGGACCACTCCGCCGTAAGGGCTGTGTACGGCGACTTGACTGGAGACTACATCGGAAAGTACGCGCTTGCCGTCTTCAACAACAGCTGCCGCAGTTTCATCACAGGATGTTTCGATCCCCAAAATCAGCATGATACTCCATCTTGATCGTATAGGAAGTTGGATTCGGAGACAGGGGCCGACAGAATCGTGAGGAACGTGGAAGAGCCGGAATATCTTGTTAATCCGCTCAACTTCAGAATGACTGGCCCGATGGACTGTAACTCCAAAGGTTTTTCCAATTTCGCAGAAACCATCATGGCCAACTGCTCGGAACGAAGCAGGAAAACGCGAGTCTGTCGGCTCCATGCTCCGTGCTCCTGCCAATTGCAGCGGAACCATAGCACGAATCCAGACAGCCCGCAACGACTTGCACCGGCAAATGAGAGATCTGCTGCCTTTTGCAGGGACATCCGCTGCGACTCGCAATTTGCGCTATTCCCGTATTGACATAATGAAGAACTGGGGTTACAGGATTATTTGCAATCAGCGATATTCGAAACTTCCGCTTGCGCAGAGAAGGGTTGTTTGATGCCATCACCTCCTGTAGACAATTTTCATCGCTGCATCGATTACTTGCGGCTCTCTATCACCGACAGATGCAATTTGCGCTGCGTGTATTGCATGCCCGAAGAAGGAATGCCGAAGTTCAGTCATGAAGACATTTTAACTTATGAGGAGATCATGCGACTGGTGCGGCTGACTTCCCGCATGGGAATCAGCAAAATTCGGGTCACGGGCGGCGAACCGCTGGTGAGGAAGGATGTTCTCTATTTGTGTGCACAGATCTCCGAGATCCAGGGCGTAAGCAGTCTAAGCGTCACCACCAACGGTTTATTGCTGGAAGATTTTGCCAAAGGTCTACGGGCTGCGGGTATCAAAAGGATCAATGTAAGCCTGGATACTTTGAATCCTGCAAAGTATGCCACCATAACTCGCAAGGATTGTTTCCAAAAAGTCTGGCGCGGCATTGAAACCGCTCTCGATGTTGGATTCGAGCCAATCAAGCTCAATGTTGTGGTGATGAAAGGACTCAATGACGACGAGATCGAAGACCTGGGACGATTGACCTATCTTTATCCTTTTCATGTGCGCTTCATCGAGTTCATGCCTTTCCAGGAAGCCGACCTTCCGTCAAGCTTTCTGTCTTCCGATGAGATCTTGCAGCGTCTGCAACAAGTGGCAGCCCTTGTACCGGTCCGGGTTGAGAGCGGCAACGGTCCCGCACGCCATTATCAATTTCCTGGCGCAAAAGGGAAAATCGGGATCATCAGTCCGATCAGCCATCACTTCTGTCCGACCTGTAACCGCCTGCGGGTGACCGCCGACGGCAAGCTTCGTACTTGCCTTTTTTCGCAGGAAGAGACGGACTTGAGGGTCCTGCTGCGCCGCGCCGCTTCCGATGCTGAAATCACCACCACCATACGCAAGGCAATCGATCGAAAACCCGAAAAGCACACGCTTGAAAGCGATATTTTCCACAAGTGTATAAGCCGTCCCATGTCTGCCATCGGGGGCTAGCAGTCAGGCTGATTTCGAAATCCGAATGTCGAAATAGAAAAACGAGAATCCCTAAACGATGGAGTCAGGGTTCATCGATTTGTACCAGCCGGACTGCCCCAAGCAGAGCAGCGTAATCGCCCAGACGGCTTCTCATTACTGTCATGCTGCTCTCATCGAGCATACAGGCATGTTCTGCCAGGCTTTCGCGCAAAGACAAGCTAAAAAGATCCCAGCTCGCACTGACTCCACCTCCAATGATTGCATGGCGGATGCCCAGGAAGGTGAAGAGATTGCCTATCGCCAGTCCCAAAGCCCATCCCATGCGCCGGAACAGGCGAATCGCTGTTTCATCTCCATGCAGAGCACTTTTATAAACATCGGCCGGCGTCAACCGGCCGGTAGTCGAAAGCTCATAGATCGCGCCGTTTGTCAATTTTTTTCCGGACACGCTCGTTTTCACGCCCTCCACCAATGCTCTGCCCGATGAGTGTGCTTCCAGACACCCCTTCAACCCGCATACGCACTGCGGGCCGTGCGGATCTACGATGGTGTGGCCGATTTCCCCCGCAAATCCCAGGTCATCTCCATTCCAGAGCCGGTCGGCAAGGATCAGACAACCGCCAACTCCGGTACCGAGTGTCACGCCCACCCAGTTGCTGATTTCGCGGCCGGCGCCGAGCCATTGTTCGCCGAGTCCGAAAAGATTCGCATCATTTTCCATGACGACCGGGACTCCCGTCTGCTCCTGTAATTGAACGGCTAGAGGATAGTTGCGCATCTCCGGAAGATTGGGCGAGAAAACCACCAGTCCCCGTGAACGGTTAATTTTCCCCGCAACCCCGAGCCCGATCGCTTCAACGTGGCCATTGTATTTGGCGGCCGCCTTCATCAGTGCCTTGCATTCCGCCGCCAAACGGTTGCCGACCTCCCGTGCGCCCCTGGAAATTTCGGTGAGGGTTTTCCGATATTCGAGAATCTTTCCGCGGCCGTCTATCAGAGCGGTTCTCATGTGTGTCCCGCCGACATCCACCCCAATGAACAATTCGTTTTTCATGAAATTATTTACTCCCGCCACCGATCAATAGAAATAAGCTGGGTCAAGTCTTCGACTCGAATCAAATCGACATCCGGCAAACTCCGCCGATGCCAAAGTAAACGAAGGGGCAATACATTTTGACCAGCCTGGGACTTTCATTATGCTCGGAATGGGTTGAAGTCAATCTGGTTCAAGCCGGAGGCTTGAAACGCCCCGGCAATGATCTCTCAGGCCACGCATCGCTACTCGGCGAGCATAGATAATAGTCGAGGGGCAGATCGGATGCAAAGACTAGTAAAGCTGAGCAAAACCCGTACGCCTATTCGCGAGCAAGCTCGCTCCTGCCTAAGTTTACGGGGATCCACGAGAGGAGCGAGCTTGCTCGCGAACCGTGCGCCTATTTATACTTGTTATGGTCCTGCATTTAAGCTATAGGGCTCGTTCCCCGAACGAGTCGAGCGAGGCGCGTTCGGGGAACGCACCCTACCTGTTCGTACAATAAACATGCGTGAATGATGGAAGTCGATCATGCAACTAATAAAATGATACTTTTCACCCTAAACCAATATAAATTGTAGTTTCCGTCCACACGTTGGCCTGCATCGCATCTGCTCAGGGTGGGCTGTACCCGCCAAGGTGTGGTCATGAGGGTTAAATACTTCAATTTCGGTGGGCACAGCCCACCCTACAACGGACCAGCACTATCTCGAAATAAGAATTGCTGAATATTTATTCGCTATGTTCTATTTCTAAATTTGCGGTAAGCTCCTCGATCACGTGGGATTTCTATTTTACTGAAATTGATTATTGAAAGTGGGGCGGAAGATCTCCAAATGAAGACGGCATTGTCAGTTGAGGGTACGTTCGGGCATCCGATGCAACTCGTTGTTCTCTACAGTAAATTGGTTCTAACCATGATGTTTTGGGGCGGAACGTTTGTGGCGGGGCGAGCGGTCGCCCAGCAGATAGATCCTTTCTCGGCTGCCTTTTTGCGGTTTGTGGTGGCATCCTTTTTCCTGCTTGCATTCGTGTGGCGCTCCGGGGGAACAATGCCAAAATTGCTGCCCAAGGACATCTTGTTGGTGATTCTATTGGGTCTGAGCGGTGTTTTTTCTTATAATATTTTATTTTTCTCGGGACTGAAGACGGTGACCGCCAGCCGTGCCTCGCTTATCATCGCAAGCAATCCGGCCTTTATTGCTCTCTTCTCCAGCCTGTTCTTCCGCGAAAGATTAGATCTCCTAAAGATCGTGGGAATTTGTCTCTCGATGAGCGGGGCCGTTGTTGTCATATCCCGGGGAAATCCACTTGCTTTGCTCGATGGTAATGTTGGATGGGGGGAGGTGAGCATTTTTGGATGCGTGCTGAGCTGGGTGGCATATTCTCTGATAGGTAAGGCGGCGCTCAAGAGGCTGACGCCATTGATAGCGGTGACCTATTCGTGCGTCATTGGCGCGGCGCTTCTTCTCCTTCCGGCTTGTGCCCGAGGGCTGGGGCATCATCTTACCCACTTCTCTGTAACGGTTTGGCTGGGGGTATTCTATCTCGGATTTTTTGGCTCGGCTTTAGGTTTTTTTTGGTACTACCAGGGCATAAAAGCGATTGGCCCTTCCAGGGCGGGAGTCTTCATCAATATCGTTCCGGTGTGCGCAGTGTTCTTTGCCTATCTCATGTTGCATGAGGCCCTGGACAGGTCCTTGCTGATAGGAGCGATTCTGGTTGTGATTGGTGTCTATTGCACCAACAAATCGCGATGATAAGAATCTAGTTTTCCGGGCTGTCATGTTCCTCGTCCTGGTGCTTCCGTTTCTGGCGGGCGATGACGAATACATAATAAAGCAAAAGAAGGGGCAGCGGGGCGAGTGCCTGTTCGAAATTGCCCAAAAACAGCTGATAAGTTGTGTAGACGACAATCAATGCGACAAGAATGACTTGGACCAAAGCGACTCTTTTCGTCATCTGACCTACCCCCCTATATGGACTTACGGAAACATTATGGTTGCCGGTTGAAAGTCAGTCGTTGAAAGCTGCCTCCGATTCGTTGACCGGCTCGCCCAATGCTCGCAGGCCCTTGATAGCCTCTTCGCGAAATTCCTGCCGCTGGCTTTCGGACCACGCCGAGGCTCTTGAAAGTATCTCTCGATACTCGCGAATAGCGGCCTCTTTGTCGCCTCGTTTCTCGTATGCTTGGGCGAGATACAGGCGGTTCAGGGGGTGATCCGGGGATATACGGATCGATTCCTCCGCCAATTTGACACATTTATCGATATTGCCGAAAGGCGTCCATGAGGGCGCACTGCAAAAAAGCAGCCCCAAGATTCGCGAAGCACCGCCATTATCATATTCGGCCATGGCTCGTCGAACTGTTTCGAGCTCTCGAATGCCGTCCCTGACGATGAACAAGGCTGGCAGACCGCCGATCTTTTCGGCCTTTTTCAGCAAAAAGAGCCCGTGCCAGTAATGGGCCTCTGGCCGTTGGGAATCCATTGCCAGTGCTCTCTTTGCGTAGGCTCCGACTTTTTCATAGGCAATGTACTCCCGATCGATATCCTTCTCGCGTCCCGCAATGCGATAGTAGGCTCTGGCCAGGTAGACGGGTATTCTAATGTCATCGGGGAACCTTTTTTTCTCTCTGTCAAGGATAGCTGCAGCTCGGTGGAGCTCCGAGAGAGTGGTTTCCTCTTTTTCGATCAGGTGGCGAGCTGTTTGAAGCGATTCGTCATGGCTGGTGATTGGCTGGTCGGCGGCCGGCGCCATACAGGCGGGTACTACAAGGACGATCGTCATCAGGAGTTGAAAGGCGACGGTGTAAAATGTGTGGGCCCGCGAGCATCCCGGGAGGATGATCCATTCCCCGGGAATACGGGCAGCGAGCAAAGGGTTTCTGTTCATATCACGAGGTAGTCGTCTCAATCTGTTGTTCAATCTTGTCTCGCTCATACTGCGATCAGAGACACGGGTAGTGCTATACGAATAGACAGCCCTTGTAAACGGATTCTTATTTCATTACAGCTTCCACTGCATTTGAGCGAACGCTCTGTGCATCCTCCGTTTCATAAAGGAGACAAACACTAACTTGCCTGCCTTTCTCGAGACAAGCGGCGGGGAGCCGTTCCGGAGGGATGTTCAGGTCAAAGGAAAAGGCGGAGCGAATGGGAAGGTAGACCTCGTGGCTGGTCGGTTTCGCCACCTTGCAGACGTCAAGCAGTCCAACCCCGGTATCCTCACAGGTGACAAGAGGGTGCAGACCCTTGACGCAACAGAGCAGCATTGCCGGGCATACATCCAAAGAGATGGCGTCCGGTCCGTTGTTTTCAAATGATACGCGCAAGCTGATGCCTGTCTCCGGATCAGCTTCTTTTAACTGCAGGACAATGTTGAGGGGGCTGTTCGCGTCGGCCTTGATTGTTGACGCTTCATTCTCGGCCGGGCGATTAGGCGACGAGGCCTCTATATCGGAGATAGGCAAAATAATGAGGAGGAATAGAGGCATCAGAGTCGCTAACATGATCCTTCGATTGTCATTCATGATTTCACCTCCCTAAGATCTGCACACTGCAATGGCTACGGCTACCTCAAACGCTTTCCGCATTTCGGACAGCGGACAGTGAATTGGACTAGCTCTGCACCCAAGTAATGTTTGTGATGGACTCCCTGAGGATTTTATTGCAAACGGGACCGCCGGGTCTTTCTCCATCTCCGGCATGAACAGCGCTCCTCCACTTGTCATTTAGGCCATTTACAGTTCAAGTTCAATGGTCGGCTCCCGGGCGGTTTTTGGAGGGATTGAATTTGTTGACTGATCTACATGGAGAAGAAAACCTTTCTTATTGCCTCAAGATCCGCTTTGGAGACTCTCTTGAGAGCGGGCAAAAGAAAGGATTGAGCGATTTCCCAGTTGCGGCCTTGATTTGTCTTGCGATTACAATCGACCAAAAACATCAACCATGTTTTCAAGAGTAGCTCTCCAGACTTATAATTGAAGTATCCTGTTAAAAGGTCCAATATTATACCGTCTCCCGCTCTTGCTGGCCACAAAAGAATTGCCCCCGAGCGATGCAAAATTCGGAAGGAAATGCGCGGGCATGTGAATGTTAACCACAGAGGCGGGCCGACGCTGTGTTTTGAATATTTTTTTAAAATAAAATGAAAACAAAAGTAACCGCCAGTTTCAGGACACAATATCACTTATCACATTGAAATCTGACGTTGACGGCTGAAATTTGCTGATTTTTAAATTTGACTTTTTCTCGCCAATAGGCGATTGAGGAGATGGTTACTAGCACTCATTGTTGGTGAGTGCTAGTCTAGAAAGCAGAGGACAGGTCAGTTTGTTGATCACCATAATTTCAGTAGAAAAAGGAGAATGCTAGCTATGAAGCTCAGACCGTTGCATGATCGGGTCATCATCAAGCGTATCGAAGAAGAGGAGAAAACCGCGGGGGGCATCATTATTCCCGATACCGCCAAGGAAAAACCTCAGCAGGGGAAAGTGCTTGCAGTGGGCAAGGGAAGGATTCTGGAAAACGGGCAAGTCACTCCCATGGTGGTGAAGGAAGGGGACCGTGTGCTGTTCAGCAAGTACGCCGGGACCGATATCAAGGTCGAAGGTGAGGAACACCTCATCATGCGTGAAGACGACATTTTGGCAATTATACAATAGATCGACGCCACAGGACTGACGACAGGGAGGACGAACTTTATGGCTGCTAAAGAAATCAAATATTACGGTGAGGCCAGGGAGAAGATCACCAAAGGGGTGGATACCCTGGCCAATGCGGTTAAGGTAACCTTGGGGCCTAAGGGGCGGAACGTGGTTTTGGAGAAATCCTGGGGATCTCCAACCATCACCAAGGACGGGGTGACGGTGGCCAAGGAAATCGAGCTGGAAGATAAATTTGAAAACATGGGCGCACAGATGGTCAAGGAGGTGGCCAGCAAGACCTCGGATGTGGCCGGAGACGGTACCACTACTGCTACCATTCTCGCCCAGGCTATCTACCGCGAAGGCTCCAAATTGGTCGCTGCAGGCCACAACCCCATGGCGCTCAAACGCGGCATCGAAAAGGCAGTAGCTGCCGCCGTTGAGGGGCTCAAGGATCTGAGCAAGCCCACCAAGGATCAAAAAGAAATCGCTCAAGTCGGCACCATCAGCGCTAATAATGATTCGACCATTGGCGACATCATCGCCGAGGCGATGAATAAAGTGGGCAAAGAAGGCGTTATCACGGTTGAGGAAGCCAAAAGCATGGAAACCACTCTGGAAGTGGTGGAGGGCATGCAGTTTGACCGCGGCTATCTTTCGCCCTACTTTGTTACCGACCCGGAACGAATGGACGTGACGCTCGAGGAGCCTTACCTGCTGATGAATGAGAAGAAGATCAGCAACATGAAAGACTTGCTCCCCATCCTCGAGCAGATTGCCAAAATGGGCAAACCTCTACTGATCGTTGCCGAAGATGTCGAAGGCGAGGCCCTGGCGACCCTGGTGGTGAACAAGCTGAGAGGAACATTGAAAGTATGCGCCATCAAAGCACCCGGGTTCGGTGATCGACGCAAGGCGATCCTGGAGGACCTGGCGATCCTCACCGGTGGACAGGTGATCTCGGAAGATATGGGAATCAAGCTCGAGAATGTGACACTCAACGATTTGGGTACGGCAAAAACGGTCAAAGTGAATAAGGACAATACGACTATCGTGGATGGCGGCGGCGCCAGAGACGCCATCGAGGGTCGCGTGAAGCAAATCCGTGCGCAGATTGAAGAGACCACCTCGGATTACGACCGGGAAAAGCTGCAGGAACGGCTGGCAAAGCTGGTTGGTGGTGTGGCTGTCATCAAGGTTGGAGCGGCCACTGAGACCGAGATGAAGGAAAAGAAGGCGCGCGTGGAAGACGCATTGAACGCGACCCGTGCTGCTGTTGAGGAGGGCGTCGTTCCAGGAGGCGGTGTGGCTCTGCTGCGCTGTATTTCCGCCCTGGAAAAGCTCGACGTAACGGGTGAGGATAAATTCGGCGTCAATATCGTAAAGCGAGCACTGGAGGAACCGGTTAGACAAATCGCCAACAACGCCGGCTTCGAAGGTTCGGTGGTGGTTGAACGGGTAAAAAACGAACAGGGCGCGTTTGGTTTCAATGCCGAAACGGAAGCCTATGAAAATCTCACCGACGCGGGTGTAATCGATCCCACCAAAGTGGTTCGGTTTGCTCTGCAGAATGCTGCCAGTGTTGCTTCGTTGCTCATCACTACGGAAGCCATGATTGCAGAAAAGCCCAAGAAAAAGGAATCGGCTGCGCCTATGCCGGGCGGCGGAATGGAAGATATGTATTAATCAACTCAAGCGGTTCCCCGACAACAAGCTTTGCGGGGAACCGCTCCTGCCAATTCCCTCCGAATATTTCGCTGTCCTAGCAAGTGTGGGTTGCAGAACTATTTGACATCATCTTGAAAAATTATTTGGTCCAGGGCCTCTGCGTTAGCCGGTCAAACCGATCCAATGATGAGATTTTCCCGAGCAGCAATTCTTTGATGATCGTTTTGACCTCGTTTATTTCCATGACGTGTGCAATCTGAGAGCATAGCCTGTCAATCAGCCTTCTATACTCAACCCCAACATATGGTGCAGGACGGCGACTCAAGAGGATGTTGAACATCATGGGTGATGCTGCTCCGAAAAAGGGCGTCGGTGCCCGGGCGTGCATGTCTGGTCCATGCTCAGGCATTCGGGAGAACGATACCGGCTGCAAAAAGTGTCGATTCCCCCAGTGTCCTTCAACTCAGATTTTCCTGCAATAGGTTCCTGAATTCCGTTCAGGCCAAACCTTTTCCCGGCCGCTGCAAGTTTTGACAGTTTGTCGAAAATAATAGTTGACAAATTAGAACAATTGTTCTAAATATTATAACGCATGTTTAGATCAGTTGATTTTAGTTTTTGTTGGATATCTTTGATAGGGGGATTCATGAAAGCGCGTCCAGCTTGGGATGAAGGAACAAAAAAACGGCTGATCGAAGCGGCAGGAGAGGTGTTTGCCCAATATGGCTTTCGTGCCGCCACCATCAGAGAGATCTGCAAGCGTGCCGGTGCCAGCGTCAGTGCGGTGAATTATCACTTTGGGGATAAAGAAGGATTGTATGCGGCCGTGTTCGACTATTCCCACCGCTGGGCAATGGAGAAGTACCCGCACGATTGGGGTCTTGAGTCAGGCGCAACACCGGAGGAGCGACTTCGAGCATTCATTCGCTCTTTTTTGTTGCGAGGTCTTGGCGGCGGCTTTCCGGCCTGGCACGGAAAGCTCATTGCACAAGAAACGGCCAACCCGAGCGGTGTTTTAAGCAAGGTGGCGGAAACTGCCATTCAGCCCATGGATGAGTATCTGGAAGGAATAGTCCGGGAACTACTCCAAGAGGAAAATCCGTCTCAAGAAGTGAATGACCGCTCAGTCGAGCTATGCAGGATGAGTATAGTCGGGCAGTGTATTTTTCAGCTCCATGCCAGGCAGTTCATGCAGGTCGCCGACCCGAGGAATCTGGAGCGCTCACAGATTGCAGCCCTTGCTGACCAAATCTTCCGATTTTCGCTGGGCGGCATTCGAGCGATTGCCGCGCAATTGGTATGAGTGCCGAGGCAAAAACCAGTGATGCACAACGCAATGAAAGGGCAAAGAAACAATAAACAGGGGCCACTGATGAAGTTCCCATATAAAACGACCTGCCTTCAATCGGTATCATTGCCTTTAATGGTGCTCCAAGCCCTAATCATTACAGGGTGCGCCACAGTTGGCCCCGACTATGTCCGTCCCGAGGTACCGGTTTACAAGGAGTGGAATACGCAGCTCAATGATAATCGGAGCACCAAGGAGATGAAGGCGAAGACTCTGGCGGAGTGGTGGACCACGCTCAGCGATCCGGAACTATCCAGACTAATCGAGCGTGCTGTGGCAGGCAACCTTGATCTGAAGATGGCACGGGCACGAGTTCGCGAGGCACGCGCACGTCGGGGCATCGCTGCGGCCGATCTCTTTCCCACACTCGACGCCGCCGGCTCAGCCACCTGGAGTCGTACCACCGGTGATACGGGGGCCACCACGACCAGCGACCTTTACGCGGCGAGCTTTGATGCCGCGTGGGAGCTGGATATTTTCGGTGGCGTCCGTCGCTCCGTGGAGGCAGCGCAGGGAGATCTTGAAGCGAGCGAGGAGGATTTGCGCAACGTCCTTGTCTCCCTGCTCGCAGAAGTGGCCCTCAACTATCTCGATGTTCGGATCTATCAAGACCGAATCAGCGTGGCAGAAGAGAACCTGGAGTCCCAAAGCGAGACCTACCAGTTGACCCAATGGCTGTATGAGGCTGGCTTGAGTGACGAGCTTGCGGTGCAGCAGGCCCGCTACAACCTCGAAAATACACGTGCTGAGATACCGACCCTGCGCACCGGACTGGAGGCGGCCATGAACCGTGTTGCGGTGCTTCTTGGAGAGCAACCGGGCAAGGTTCATGCGGAACTGGAGAAACGGGAGCCCATACCTGTCCCGCCCCTGCAAGTTGCTGTGGGTGTGCCTGCGGATCTCTTGCGACGCCGGCCCGACGTGCGACAGGCCGAACGGGAGCTGTCTGCGCAGACGGCCAGGGTAGGTGTGGCCACATCAGATCTCTACCCCAAGTTCACGCTGAGCGGTTCCATCGGTTTGGAATCCCTGTCATTGAGTAATCTCTCCTCCGGTACCTTGTCACTCATTGGCGGGCCTGCGGTCAGCTGGTCAATCTTCAGGGGTGGAGCTATCCGCCAGAACATAGAGGCTCAATCGGCACTTCAGGAGCAGGCCTTGATCCAGTATGCGGCCGTTATCCTCGATGCACTGGAGGAGGTGGAAAACGCACTCGTGGCCTATGCTGAAGTACAACAGCGGAGGCAGGCATTGAGCGAAGCAACACAGGCGGCCCAAAAGGCGGCAGAGTTGGCGCAGCACAAGTACCAGTCAGGCCTGACAGATTTCACGAATGTATTAGATGCGCAGCGTTCACTCTTATCATTCCAGGAGCAATTGGCCCAAAGCAACGGGAACGTAACCGCTAATCTGGTGCGCCTGTATAAGGCTCTGGGTGGTGGATGGACTTCACTCGCAAACGACACGCGAGAAGAGAAGCTTTGATACCTCCAAAAACTTTATCGAGAAAATTTGAAGACCACTGATGTTTCCAGGGAGCAATAGATGCAAGCAAACTCTAACGAAGAATCTGATGTTGCCAAGACCTTGGGTACTGGCGAATCTTCGGGCAATACAAAAGTTCCAAAGCGGTGGCTCATTGCGGTGATCTTGGTGTTGGCAGCCGTCGTCATGGCTCTTGTCTTTCGGAAAGCGTCCAATTCGTCTTCTGCCGTGCGTTACAAGACCCAAGAAGTACAACGTGGAGATCTGACGGTCATCGTCACGGCCACAGGCACCCTGGAGCCTACCAACCAGGTGGATGTGAGCAGTGAGCTTTCCGGGATCATCAAAACAGTTGAAGTGGATTATAATAGCAAGGTGAAAGTCGGCCAAACCCTGGCGATACTGGACACCTCGAAGCTTGAAGCGCAGGTCACACAATACGAGGCCGCTCTGGCATCGGCAAAATCAAAAGTCCTGCAGACACAGGCAACCGTTAAAGAAACCCGCAGCAAACTAGCGCAACTGCGAAGAGTAAAAGAGTTAAGCGGCAACAAAGTGCCGTCTCAAACTGAGATCGATGCGGCAGAAGCGGCACTTGAACGAGCACTGTCTGATGTTGACAGCGCTAAAGCTGGGGTCTCCCAGTCCCAAGCCACCCTCGATGTGTATCTGACGGATCTCTCCAAAGCGGTCATCAGATCGCCTGTCAACGGCATTGTCCTCACTTGCAGCGCGGAGCCCGGTCAAACTGTGGCTGCGTCTCTCGACCCCCCTGTGCTGTTTACAATGGCCGAGGATTTGACAAAAATGGAGCTTATCGTGGATGTGGACGAGGCCGACGTGGGGAATATACAGGAAGGTCAAACAGCTACCTTCACCGTTGCCGCTTACCCGAACCGAACCTTCGAAGCTCGGATTATTCAGGCTCGCTACGGTGCGTCAACGACTTCCGGGGTCGTGACGTATGAAACCGTGCTGAAAGTCGACAACCCGGATTTGTCTCTGCGACCGGGCATGACGGCAACCGCGGACATCATTGTCAAGAAAATCGAAAATGCCGTCCTGATACCCAGTGCCGCTTTTCGATTTGCACCACCCACCCAAGAGGAAGAGAAGTCTTCCACTGGCCTACTCGATGCGTTACTCCCGCGCCCGCCCAGTGGAGCTCAACAGCCCGCGGACATCGCCGGCAAGAAGCAGCAGCGTGTCTGGACCTTGCAGGACGGGCAACTCCTGGCTGTCCCTGTCACAATTGGGTCGACCAACGGCGGTATGACCGAAGTTTTGGGCAGCGAAATTCAACCCGGGACGGCAGTGGTGGTTGATACCATCAGTTCGGTGGATTGAACATGACTGCCTCTTGCCAAACGGCCAATCAACCTCTTATAGAGCTGCAGGGTGTGACCAAAGTTTACGGCAGCGGCCAGGCGGCCATGCATGCATTGCGCGGCGTCGATATTCGCATCGTTGAGGGCGAGTTCGTGGCGGTGATGGGCCCGAGTGGCTCGGGCAAATCCACTTGCATGAACATCCTTGGCTGTCTGGATACGGCAACCGCAGGGTCTTACAAGTTCAATAGCATCGAAGTGGAGAAGCTCACCCGCAATCAGCGCACGAGACTGCGCCGATTCTACCTCGGTTTCGTCTTTCAGGGCTTTAATCTATTAAGCCGTACTTCGGCGCTGGAGAACGTGGAGCTGCCCCTGATTTATCGCGGTGCCCCTGCCCATGAGCGGAGGGCGCGTGCTCTTCAGGCCCTGGAAACAGTAGGCCTTAAGGGATGGGAATCCCATACACCCGGTGAGCTTTCCGGGGGGCAACAGCAGCGGGTCGCCATTGCACGCGCCATCGTGACCAGGCCTACCGTATTATTTGCGGATGAGCCCACAGGCAACCTGGATACGGCCAGAAGCCGTGAAATCATGGAATTGCTCACTGGACTGAATCTCGACCAGAAAGTCACCATCGTCATGGTCACTCACGAACCGGATATGGCGGCCTGCACAAAGCGCATCGTCCGCTTTGTGGATGGTCTGGTTGAATCCGATGAGCCGAAGTCAAGGGAAACATAATGCTGTGGAACACAATTCTCCTGGCCCTGCGTGAGATCCGGCGCAATGTCTTGCGCTCGGTCCTGACCATCCTCGGTATCGTGATTGGTGTTGCCGCCGTGATTGTCATGGTGACCATCGGCGGAGGAGCCACCGTGCAAGTCCAACAACAAATCGCCAGCATGGGCAGCAACCTGCTTATGGTTACGCCGGGCAAGAGACTGGGGCCGGGCCAGTCTACCGACAACATTCCTTTCAAGCAATCCGATGCCGAGGCCATTGCCCGGGAAGTCAGCTCGGTGACGGCTGTGGCGCCGGTCGCCTCTCAGTCCCTCAAGGCCATCTTCGGCAACCAGAATTGGTCGACCCAGGTAACCGGAAGCACTAATGAGTATTTCCGGGTGACGAACCGGTCTATCCGGTCGGGCAGGCAATTCACCGGCAGCGAATTGCGCAGCGGCGCAGCGGTCTGTCTCGCGGGGGAGACGGTAGTCAAAAAACTCTTCGGTGCTCAGCAGGCCATCGGGGAAAAGATCCGGCTGCAGAACCTTTCGTGTGAGGTGATCGGTCTATTGGAGGCAAAAGGACAGAGCACCATGGGCACCGACCAGGATGATATTGTGGTGATCCCTCTTTCCACCTATCAGCGGCGTATTGCCGGCAATCAGGATGTCGGTTTAATTCAGCTTTCCGTCAAGGAAGGCGTCGCGACGGAAAAAGTTCAGCAGGCCATCTGGCGATTGCTGCGGGAGCGCCGCCATCTCTCGGCGAGCGATGACGATAACTTTAACGTCATGGACATGAAAGAGATCGCCTCGATGCTCACCGGGACCACGCAAATGATGACGGCCTTGCTCAGTGCGGTAGCGGCGGTCAGCCTTCTGGTGGGCGGGATTGGTATCATGAACATCATGCTGGTGTCGGTGACCGAGCGCACCCGTGAGATCGGTATCCGCCTCGCCATCGGCGCTCTCGAGGGCGAAGTGCTCATGCAATTCCTGGTGGAAGCGGTGGTGCTTTCTTCTTTCGGTGGTTTAATCGGAATTGTGCTGGCTCTTGCCGCATCGGTTTGGCTGGCCGGTGTATTACGCGTGCCATTTGTTTTCAACACAGGCATTGTGTTCGTTGCGTTTCTCTTCTCAGTCGCGGTGGGCGTGATCTTCGGTTACTTCCCCGCACTTAAAGCCGCCCGCCTGGACCCCATAGAAGCTTTGCGCCATGAGTAGTTATGTACCTTGTTCAGCGGAGGCGACTCTGATACGAGCTGCATGCACTCGAACAGCCAACTTCGCCAATATCTTCAGCCACCTGGAGCCAATTTGTTCCCGTCGAGTGTTGGCTCTTTACAACAGTTATTCCTCGGTGGTTCGCTCGATGTCTGCCTCGTCAAGTGGCTCGTCCACGGCATTGCGCAGCCAGGATGGATCGAAACCGGCAGCCGACGAACCCTCGATGCGGATTCGCACTCTAGCTCCATCGGATTTGTCTGCCAGGTTGGCAATGGCAGGGAACGCCTTGAAGACCTGCTCCCTTG
>ENA-OSEO01001260-OSEO01001260.1-sediment-metagenome-genome-assembly--contig:-NODE-1260-length-48822-cov-6.522413_pt1 | contig 48822 bp, 45 predicted proteins | sample MGYA00237883_ERZ534232 | MGnify/ENA metagenome assembly ERZ534232 | reverse complement strand
GCTGGGCCTCGCTTCCTGGCTGGTGGCGCTGCTGCTCCTGCGGCGCTACGGCCCCTTGACGCTCAAGGGCACCGATGAAGGCGATGTGGCGCGGGCGCGCCGTCGCTGAGGCCATGCCCGCACCACCGAGGCCGAGGGGCTAATCAAGCTGTGCGAGAAAGCCCTGCACGTGAGCCAGGTATGCCGCGAACTGCTTCCGCCGGATGTTGTCTCCGAACGTATCGCAGCCACAGACCTGATCGACGAACTGAGCCGCGATGATTGTGTGCATCATAGGCGACGACGCGATTAGCGCTCGGCCAGGATCGGAGCCAGCTTTGGCCAGCAGGCGCCGCTATCGGTGACGCCGTGGCTGAGCACAACCGCAGGACCGTCAAGGCGTCCGCCCTCACGAAAGTGCAGACGAATGCCGTTACTGATGGTATCATTTTCGCGTTACTGCATGAGATGCCCCTCCGTGAACGTGCTGCCGTTAGCATAGACGGTGGGGATGCGGATGCAAGCGACAGGTTCGCCTATGTTGACACACACTGGATGGCCGGGTCATAATGCTCTTTATTAGAGGTGAACAGATCCGGCCAGATTGTCGGTGTCATATTGTTGTAAGGAGAGAGAGAGCATGGCCAGGCCCAGGACCATCATAGATCGCATCCGGCAGCTCTTTGCGGGGGCGCCGCCAGAGGTTGATGAACAAGAGCAGGCGCGCCTGATCGGCCGGCTCACGTCATCCGAGGCGTCAGTGCGGGTAGCCGCCGCGGAGGCTCTGGGCGCTTTTCCGAGCGATGCGGCGGGAGCCGCGCTTTCGGGGGTAGTAGGCGATCGCGATGTGCGGGTGCGGGAGGCAGCGGCCCGCAGCATCCGGTCGATCGCCGAGTATTCCAAAGTGCCTGTCACCCCTGTGATGGACGCGCTTCAGCTGGAGCCTGCCGACTCGCCAGCGCTCTTTGCGCTGGTGGGGGCGCTGCGCGAACTGGGTCCTGGTGAGGCAGCCGAGCGGGTGGTTGTCGAAAAAATGGGCTGGGGCATCGCACGCGCCAGCCAGACCAAGATCGACGATATGGTGGCGCTACGCGAAAAGATGATCGCGTTCTCGCCGGACGCCGTAGATATGCAAGAAGCCTTTGATGAACTCTTTGCGCGCCTGGATGACCCCGATCCCGATGTTCGGGGGGATGTCCGGAACAGCCTGGCGGGCAACCGGTATTCGGTTCGGCCACTGTGGACGATCTATAACGAGCTGCTAGAGACCGAGCAACGCAAGGCTGTGCTGGCTGGTAGGGTGCTCGGCCACAGGCTCAACCCGCGCGGAGATGACAGGATCACCCTCAATGTCACCATGAGCAAGCTCGGCGTTCCGATGGCGTTTGTTTCCTGCGCCTGCGCATACTGCGGGCGCAAGAATCCGAACGTGCCCGTGCCGCAGCGAGCCCTTGACCTGGCCTGCGAGGGCCGTCGCTCTGCCCAGGGCGCAGCCTATGCTCTGCCCGTGCTGTGCGACTTTTGCGGCAACGAGTTTTACGTGGCCTATGATGAGGATCCCCGCGCTGCCGATGCCTGACGCGTCCGGTCAGTGGACCGCAATCGCCGGCTCCCCGGCGGTCACCTCGCCGATGGTCCACACCGGCTGCCCCAGCGCCTCTGCGGCGGCGATGTAGCGCTCTGCATCCTCGGGGGGCAGGGTGAGCAGCAGACCGCCCGAGGTCTCGGGCGTAAAGAGCAGTAACCGCTGTTCATACTCTAGATCGGGGCAGAACGTGACGTGCTCTCCATAGTCGGCCATGTTGTTGTTGGCCAGAGCAGGGAAGAGCAGATCATCGGCGTACTGGCGGGCGCCGGGATGGAACGGCAGGGCCTGATAGTGAAACTCTAGCTGCACGCCGCTCTGAGACGCGATCTCCCAGGCGTGCCCCAGCAGGCCAAAGCCGGTCACATCGGTGACGGCGTGGGGCCGGGCGATCGTGTCGAGCGCGTCGCCTGCCAGACGGTTGAGGCGTTTCATCCATTCCACGGCGACCGATACGTGTTCGGGGGCCGCCAGGTCGGCCTTGAAGACTGTGGTGATGATCCCTACGCCCAGCGGCTTGGTGAGCAGGATCTGGTCGCCTGGTACGGCAGCCGACTTGCGGCCGATGCGAGCCGGATGCACCATTCCCAACACGCAATAGCCAAACTTGGGCTCGTCGTCATCGATGGTATGCCCGCCCGCCACCACAGCGCCCGCCTCGCGCACCTTTTCCGCGCCCCCGCGCAGGATCTCCAGCAAGATATCCTCGGGCATCTCGGGCGGAAAGGCGGCCAGGTTCAGGGCCATAAAGGGCGTTGCCCCCATGGCATAGATATCGCTGAGGGCATTGGCTGCGGCGATGGCCCCATAGTCGTAGGGATCGTCGATGACGGGCGTGAAAAAGTCCACGGTAGCCACCAGTGCGCGGTCGTCATCCAGCCGCCAGGCGGCGGCGTCATCGGCCAGGGTCAGTCCCACCAGCAGATCCGGCCACAGCGATTCATCGAACACATCAGCCAGACGGCGCGTAACTCGCGCCAGGGCCTGCGAGGCCCGCTTTCCGCCTCAACCGGCGGCCTTGGCCAGCTGGGACAGCCGGAACGGCCGTTGTGGATCGAAGGATGGGACAGGGCATTCGGTCATGGAGGCCTCCTCGATGCGGATCGCCTGTCGTCGGGCCGGCGTCGGGCTAGTCTTCGCAGAGCACGACCACAGTGCGGGGCGCTGCGCGGTACCGTGTCTCTGTGAGCAGCAGCGCGTGTCGCTCATCCTCGACGATATCATCTGGCGCTGCCAGCGATGTGTCTATGAGCCTTCGCCACCGCTTGTCCCGTGGCAGATCAAAGGTCAATGGCTCATAGTATGCGTTCATAATCAGGTACAGCCCCGTATCGCCGGACACGGCGTGAAAATGCATGGCCAGTGAATGCGAGTGGTAGCCCCAGTCGGGCTGGTTCAGGTGCACACCGTGAAAGGTGACACCATCGTGCAGCATGGCGTCATAGGACTTGCCGTTCATCTTGTGGGCGGTGGTCAGGGTGGGGTGCCGCTGTCGCAAGGCGATCATGTTGCGTACAAAGCGGACCAGGGCTGCATTGTCGTCGGCCAGCGTCCAATCAAACCAGCTGATCTCATTATCCTGGCAATAGGCGTTGTTGTTGCCGCGTTGTGTCCGCCCAAACTCGTCACCGCCCAGGAGCATCGGGGTGCCGCGGGCCAGCAGCGTGGTGGCCAGCAGATTGCGCATCTGCCTGGCGCGCAGCGCCAGCACGGCAGGATCGTCGCTGGGGCCCTCTACACCGCAATTCCACGAGTGATTATGATCGGCCCCGTCCCGGTTATCCTCGCCGTTGGCCGCATTATGCTTGTGGTTGTAGGACACGAGATCTGCCAGCGTGAAACCATCGTGGGCGGTGACGAAATTGATGCTGCGGTGAGAGGTGTAGCTGACTTTTTTCCGGAACAGATCGAAACTGCCGGTCGTGCGCCATGCCAGATCGCGCACCGTGCCGGGGTCTCCCCGGAAAAAGCGGCGGACGTCATCACGGAAACGGCCGTTCCACTCTGCCCAGCGGTCACCGGTGAACCCGCCCAGCTGATAGAGCCCGGACGCATCCCAGGCCTCGGCGATGAGCTTGGTGCCGGCCAGCACGGGGTCGGACTCTATCTCCCAGAGGATGGGTGAATCGGTGATCGGCCTGCCTCGCGAGTCGCGCGAGAGCGCCGAGGCCAGGTCAAAGCGAAAACCATCGATATGATATGTCTGCACCCAATGGCGCAGGCAATCTCGGATGAGTCTGCGCACGATCGAATGGTTGGCGTTGACCGTGTTGGCGCAGCCCGTAAAGTCGAGATGCTCGCGCTGGTCCTCAGCCAGCATATAGTAGGTGCTGTTCTCCAGCCCCCGGAAGGAGATCGTGGGTCCGTTCTCGTCCCCTTCGGCGGTGTGGTTGAACACCACATCCAGGATTACCTCGATGCCTGCGGCGTGCAGGGCCTTGACCATGTCGCGCACTTCATCCACCACAGCCGTGCCCCCTGGCGTGCGGGCATAGCCCTGGTGCGGCGCAAAATAGGCCACCGGGGCATAGCCCCAGTAGTTGGTGAGCGGCTCATCGGTCAGAGGGTTGGAGCGCTCCACTTCCTGGGGGTCAAACTGCTGCACAGGCAGGAGTTCCACCGCCGTGATGCCGAGCGACTTTAAGTAGGGGATCTTTTCGATAACGCCGCGGTAGGTGCCCGGACAACTGACCGCGGCAGAGGCGTCGCGCGTGAATCCGCGCACGTGCACTTCATAGATGACCGTGGTGTCGATCGCTTTCTGCAGCGGGCGGTCATCGCCCCAGTTGTACGTGGTATAGTCGACAACGACTGACTTGAGCGCTGACCGGGTATTATCGCCATAGCCGTAGGCTTCTGCTCTTTGCCAGTTGTCGCCATAGGCCACCGCTCGGGTGTAGGGATCCAGCAACACCTTGTTGGGGTTGAACAGCAGCCCCTCCTCAGGGAGATACGGGCCGCGTGCGCGATAGGCGTAGATAGCGCCGGCCTTGAGTCCCGGGATAAAGTGATGCCAGTAGTAATAGGTGCGGTTGACCTCTGGACTCAGCGAGAAGACCTGTGATGGCTTGTCCTGATCGTAACGGTCAAAGAGCAGGAACTCGATGCCGGTCGCATTGGTCGAGTAGATGGAAAAGTTGACACCTTCGTCGCTAACCATGGCGCCGAGTGGGGCGGGCCTTCCGGGCTGAATTTCATAGCGAGCGAGGCCGCTGTGGGCCGTTTCCGTCATGTGCTCTCCTCCAACGCCGAGAGTATAGCACAATCAGGCGAAGGCGACACAGAGCCATCGCAAGGCAACAGGGGGCCCCGCATGATTCGTAGCAGGTTACTGGCGCGGATTTTGACACCAGACTGAGCACGGGTATAATCTTTTTCTGGCGGTTCGGTGACCGCAGATGACTATGCTGACCGCCTGCTGATCAGGCTTTCGGAGGACAGACCCCATGTATGCAATCGTAGAGACCGGTGGCAAGCAGTATCGTGTGCAGGTTGGCCAGACGGTCGATGTTGAGCGCCTGGACGTTCAAGCTGGCGATACGGTGGAACTCGACCGCGTTCTCATGATTGGTGGGGACGAAGGCGTAGCGATCGGTACCCCCGTGATCGAGACCGCGCGCGTCACGGCCACCGTCGTCGACCAGATTCGCGGCCCCAAGCTCTTGATCTTCAAGTACCGTCCCAAGGAACGCATCCGCGTGAAAAAGGGCCACCGTCAGGATCTTACGCGCCTGCATATTGAGGCCATCACGGCCTAGCGTTGCGGCGACGCTATATTCGGAGAGGAGCGGTAGATGGCACATAAAAAAGGTAGCGGAAGCACCTCCAATAAGCAGGACAGCGCCGGCAAGAGGCGTGGTATCAAGCGTTACGACGGTGAGGAGATCTCCGCGGGGACGATCATCGTTCGTCAGGTGGGTACCCGTATTCATCCCGGTGAGAATGTTGGTTGCGGGCGTGATTTTACGCTGTTCGCCACCATCGACGGCTATGTGAAATTCGAGCCGTATACCAGAGGGCGCAAGCAGGTCTCTGTGTACGCGGAGAGGCAGCAATAAATGAAGGCAGATATTCATCCCAAGTACTATCCAGAGGCCAAGGTGGTCTGCTCGTGTGGCAATACCTGGGTGACCGGTTCGACGGTGCCCGAGTTGCACACAGACGTATGCAGCGCCTGCCACCCGTTCTTTACGGGACAGACACAGCGCCTGGTGGACCGTGCTGGCCAGGTGGAGCGCTTTAACCGGCGCGTTCAGCAGGCCTCAGGCCTGCGGCGGGAGCTCGCCAGCCGGGCAGAGGACAAGGCGCGGCGCGAGCGTGAGCGCCAGCTCGTCGAGATTGTCGACGAGGAGAACGTCGAGGCCATCGATCTGGCTGCTGGCGACGAGCAGGAGTAAAGCGTCTCTGGCGTGCTGCTAGCGCGCTGATCTCTTACGAGCGAATAGAGAAAAGAGGCAGAGTCACATCTCTGTCTCTTTTTGTATCTGTGACGGGCGGGGTACAATCGTTCAGTGGCCAACACACCTCAAGGGGGAGTCGTTGATGGCGGAGCAAGCCGGTCGCGGTGGCTGGGTCGAAGTGATCTGTGGTGGGATGTTCAGCGGCAAGAGCGAGGAGCTGATCCGCCGGGTGAAACGGGCGCAAATCGCCAGGCAGAGGGTCCAGGTATTCTACAACGCTCTGGATACCCGCTATGGGCCAGAGCGGGTGAGCTCGCACTCGGGGAGCCAGGTGGATGCAAAATCGGTGGCGGATGCGGACGGCATCGCACGTGCTGTCAAGCCCGATACGCAGGTGGTGGCGATCGATGAGGCGCAGTTTTTCGGCGAGGACGTAGCGCCGCTATGCAACCGGCTTGCCGATGAGGGACGCAGAGTCATCGTGGCAGGGCTGGACATGGACTTTAGGGGGGTGCCCTTTGGGCCGATGCCTGCCCTGCTGGCTTTGGCGGAAGAGGTCACCAAGCTGCGGGCGATCTGTGTCGTCTGTGGCGCCCCGGCCAGCCGCACACAGCGCTTGCTGGACGGTGAGCCCGCCGCCTTTGAGGAGCCGATTATCCAGGTGGGGGCCAGCGAGAACTATGAGGCGCGCTGCCGCGCCTGTCATCGTGTGCCGCACCGGCCCGAGGCGGTCTGATGCGTAAAGCAGAGCTGGCGTTGGCGTGGTCGGTGTCACTACAAGATGGGAGCATTGGATGAGTGGTCTGAATTACGGGGGCCAGGCGGTCATGGAAGGTGTCATGATGCGCGGCGAACAGGAATGGGCCGTGGCGGTACGCGCTCCGAACGGCGCGATCGTCAAGCATCAGGAGACGCTGCCCGCCGGTTACCGTAGCCGATGGCTCAAGCTGCCCTTTTTGCGGGGATTGATCTCGCTCTGGGACTCGCTGGGCCTCGGCATGCGCGCGCTCATGTGGTCGAGCGATGTCGCGCTGGGAGAGGATGAGGAGATGCGCTTCACAGGTCCCCTTGCCTGGGGGACTGTGGCCGTGGCCCTTGCCTTTGGGGTGGGGCTTTTTTTCCTGCTTCCCATGTTTCTCACCAGCCTGACGGATCGCTACATCTCGTCCAGTCTGCTGAGTAACCTGGTGGAAGGCGCGATCCGACTGGCGATCTTTGTGGGGTACATTGCGATCATCGGATTGATGCCGGATATTCGCCGCGTGTTTGCCTACCATGGTGCCGAGCACAAGACCATCAACGCCTACGAGGGCGGCGCCGAGCTTTCGCCCGAGACGGTCTCTAGCTATTCCAGGGTGCACACCCGCTGCGGCACGGGCTTTATGCTGGTCGTGCTGGTTATCTTTGTGCTGGTCTCTACACTGTTTGGGCGCCCCTCGATCCCCATGCGCATCGTGTCGCGACTCGTGCTGATCCCTGTGGTCTCTGGCATCGCCTATGAGATCATAAAGTTCAGTGCGCGCAATTATGAGCGGAGCAAGGTCGTCCGGGCGATCATGGCCCCGGGCCTGGCGCTGCAGCAGCTCACCACGCGTGAGCCGAGCCTGGACATGCTCGAGGTGGCGATCGCCTCGCTCAAGACGGTGCTTCGGTCAGAAGGATTGTTCGCCGCGGAGCCGGTTGCAGCACCTGCGGACATCGTATCAGAGGCGGAACTCGTTTCATCGAATGTATAGAGGAGGACCTGATGGCCGGAACTGCCCCAACGAACCACGATGAAGAACTGGCAAGGGCCAACAAGCCCTCGGCTGATGCGATGCGCTTGCACCCGTTTTACCGCGGCAAGATCCAGACGATGGCCAAGGTGCCCGTGCGCGACTGGGACGATTTCTCGATCTGGTATACGCCTGGCGTGGCGGCGCCTTGTCGCGCCATCGCCGCCGAGCCCGACCTGGTTTACGAGTACACCAACAAGGCCAACACCGTGGCCATTGTCACCGATGGCACCCGTGTGCTCGGCCTGGGCGATATTGGCCCGCGCGGCGGCATGCCGGTGATGGAGGGCAAGGCCCTGCTTTTCAAGTATCTGGGCGGCGTCGATGCTGTGCCCCTCTGTCTGGACACGCGTTCGGCCGAGGATATCGTCAACACCGTGCGGCTGATCCAGCCCACTTTTGGGGGCATCAACCTAGAGGACATCGCGCAGCCGCGCTGTTTCGACGTGCTAGATACCCTGCGCGCCGATCCCGCGATAGAGATCCCTGTCTTTCACGATGATCAGCAGGGCACCGCGACGGTGCTGCTGGCCGGGTTGCTGAACGCCCTCAAGCTGACCAACCGCGACATACGGAATACACGCTTTGCCATGGTGGGGATGGGCGCCGCCAACGTGGCGACGTTGCGCCTGCTGCGGGCCAGTGGGGTCAGCCTGGAGCAGGTGGTCGCCTGCGACAGCCGGGGCATCCTGCATTGCGGGCGCGAGGATGTCATCGCGCGCCAGGACGAGTTCCCCGACAAGTACCTCCTGTGCACCGAGAGCAACCCCGACGATCTGCGGGGCGGGCCACCGGAGGCCATGCGTTCGGCGGATGTGCTGATCGCTTTTGCGACACCAGGGCCTGGCACGATCAAGCCAGAGTGGGTCAAGGGGATGGCGCAGGACAGCATCGTATTCGCCTGCTCCAACCCGGTGCCAGAGATCTGGCCCTGGGAGGCTTACGACGCCGGGGCACGCATCGTGGGTACCGGCCGCTCCGATTTTGCCAACCAGTTGAACAACTCGCTGGGCTTTCCCGGAATCTTTCGAGGCGCGCTGGATGTCCGCGCTCGTACCATCACCGATGAGATGTGCCTGGCGGCCGCGCAGGCGCTGGCCGATCTCGGCGAGGCTCGCGGCCTGGACGACCAGCACATTGTGCCGGATATGCAGGAGCCAGACCTGTATGCGCATGAGGCCACAGCCGTGGGGCTCAAAGCGATCGAGCAGGGGCTGGCGCGCGTCGCGCTGAGCGAGCAGGAGCTCTTTGACGGGGCCGTGGCGCGCATTGCGACGGCACGCGCGATGATCGACACGATGATGGAGCGCGAGTTTATCCCGCCGGTTCCAGACGAGGCGTAGCCCCTCGTGTCGGTGAATGCTAGGCGGCCCGGATCACGTGATCCGGGCCGCTGTTTGCACTGGTCTCGCTGCGGTTAGGGTGCGCCTCAGGCTGCGGCAGCTTTGGCTGCGCGAGCGACGGCCTGGCGATGCCTTATGGCCACAATCGCCAGATAGATCGCGCCACCCAGGATGACCGCCGCGTTGACGCCAAACATGGCGCGGAAACCCAGTAACTGGGTGAGAGTGCCTCCCACCGCGCCCCCCAGGATGGAGCCCAGCCCTCCGGCGGAGCTGTACAGCCCGGAGACGCGCCCGCGTTGGTCGCGCCCCCGCACCTCCGCCGCATAGGCCAGCGCTGTGGCGGTGAACGCCGAGTAGGCAAAGCCCCGCAGCAGCTGCACGCCGATAATCCACGGCATCACGGGGGCTGCGATGTAGCCCACAAACACCAGGCACCACGCGCTAAAGCCCACGCTGAGCATCGGCAGGCGGCCTATCCGGTCCGACAGCCAGCCGGCGAGGATCATCAGCGGGAACTCGCTCAGAGACGCGACCGCCCAGAGGCGGCTCATCACGGTAGGGGTGTAGCCGATGTCGGTCACCATATAGTTGGCCCAGACCGCGTATACCGCTCCCGTGACCAGCGACCAGAGCAGAGAGGCGAGCAGCAGTGGTGCCAGCGGCAACGCAGGGGCGCGATCTATCGTCTCGGCCTCCGGCGTGGGCCGGGTACTGTGGCCGATCTGCACTATCAGCTGCGTCAGACCCCGGATCTTGCGTGCGAGGTCCCCTGGCGCCTGCTTTAGCGTCGCGCGGACGGCACCGGGTGACGACGGCGGGCGCCCTGCCGGCTCCTGGACAAAGAGCGCCACCAGTCCCGCGGACAGGGCCAGAGCTGCCGCGATAAAGAATGGCGCCGAGAGGCCCAGCCTGTCAGCCACCGTCCCGGCGATGAGGGCCATCAGGCCAAAACCGAGTGAGGCCAGCCCTCGGTACGTGCCCATGTGCAGCCCCCGCGTGGTGCTGCCTTGTTCCAGGAGATCGCCCATCAGGGCCAGGCTGGCAGTACTGTAGGCGGCTGTGGCCAGTGCACTGAGCATGTTCCAGGCGTACAGATACCGGTAACCAGGGGCCGTGGCCACCAGGATCTCCGCCAGGGACAGCAACAATAACCCGGCGACGAGAATGTTCTTGCGGCGCCCAATTCGGTCCGATAGCGTCCCCCATAGGGCGCTGGCAAGGACTGCCGTAAACGAGGAGACGGTCCCGAGCAGCCCAATGGCCACATAATCGGCGCCCAGTGATTCCGAGTAGAGCGACGAGACGGGGCCGATGATGCCTCGCGACATAAAGAGCAGGAACGAGATAAAGGTGAGCCGGGCCAGATTTCCCATGCAGGTCTCCCCTGGAAGATTCGGCAATCGATTCTAGGCCACAACCGCGGGGCGGCCAACCTGCACAGGTCTCTAGCCCTGTGGTGTTGGGTTTGGGCTTTTCTGCAGGGACGTGCTCGCAGTGGATAATCCGCGGGCAGTCCAGACAGCTATTCAGAGGCCGCCGAATGTCACGGGGAGAGCCGAGGGTACCAGATGCTGCGCGCCATTGTCGGCCTGAATTGGGCCTGCTCGGTGTCACGATTGCCGCTGTTGCAGGGCTCCTGGTGGAAATGGATAGCCTGCCGCACGCTGGCGATCTATCTGCTCGCCACGCTGGGCCTGGTGCGTGGCGATGGTGCGGCGGGCCTCGGGCGACGCTTGGAGGCCCGGGTTCGCGGTGATATACTCACGCAACAGCACCCCCGTAAGGAACCGACGCAGGAGGACAGGTATGGATCTCATCCAGGCCCTGATACGCCTGGCCGCCGTGGACGAGGAATGGGATGAAAAGGGGCGCATCTACCAGGATGCGCGCGAGCGCCTCACCAACCCGCACGAACTCACCGAGCGTCGAGAAAAGCAAGCAGGCCTGGTGCAATCGGCCTCTGAAGCGCGTGCGCGGCTGGCCAATGTCGAACTGGAGCTGGAGAGCCTTCAAGCGCATGTCTCTCAGGTGGAAAAGGACCTCTATGGTGGCGAGATAACTGCGCCGCGAGAGTTGGAGAATCTGCGTCGCGACAGTGAGCAACTACGAGCGCAGATGGCGCACCTTGACGACCAGGGACTTGAGCTCATGGCGCTCTCGGAGGATCTGGATAAGCAGGTGCAGGATGGCGCCGCCGATCTGGCGGCGTTTGAGCTCACGTGGGAGCAGGGCACGGCAGAGGCTCGCGAGACCTATGCGACGCTCCGTGCTCGATTGCAGCAACTGCAGGCTGAGCGCGAACGGCTTCGCGCCACTGTGCCCGCGCGGGAGATGGCGCTTTACGACGAGCTCCGCCGCACCAAGGGGGGCAGGCCGCTGGCACCCATGCGTGACGGCGTTTGCCAGATCTGTCATGTCATGGTCCCCCGGAACAAGATTACGATCGCAGAGGGCGGGCAGGATGCAGTGGCCACCTGTGAGGGTTGCGGCCGCATACTCTACGAGGCCTAGGGAGTTTATCCTTGCGTAATCCGTATATCATCGACCGGCCGCTGGGCGGTGAGGACCTCTTTATTGGGCGCGAGCGCGAGCTTGTCACACTGCAGGACCTCTGGCAGACGGACCGGCGGTTCGTGGTGCTCTACGGCAAGCCCCACATCGGCAAGACCTCCCTTCTCAACCATCTGAGTGTTCGCATCGGGTCGCTCGCCGACATGGTCATCCTGGATTGGCAAGACTGCTCCGGCCCGGGAACGCTGGCCCAGAGGATCGCTCGGGCAGCGACCGCTGCTCTCTCCTGGCCTGGGCAGGAGACTGACGATGCACTGGCTGATCTGGGCGCGTGTCTGCAGACACGCGCCTGTAATCCAGAGGTGCGTTCGGCCTATGTAGCCATCGACGGTCTTGGCTTGCACGAGTGTGCCGCAGACCGGGGTTGGCCTGAGGCTATTTCTGCCTTGGATAGCGTCTGTCGCGGTGGCCCGGTTGTGTTCGTGCTTGCGATCGAGGCGCGCCCTGAAGAGTGCCAGCGCATCGATGTGAGCATCCCATCTCTGGTCCTGAGCGGTCTGTCGCTGGGGGAGACGGAGGATCTGCTCCTGGTGCCGGCACGCGGCAACCTCACCTACGATCTCGAGTCGATGCGGCGTATCTATGCGCTTACCGGGGGCGAGCCTAACCTGGTCCAGATCTATGGGCACATCCTGTTTGAGAAACGTGCGCAGCGCGGCTGGGCGGGATTGACTGAGACGGAGCAGGTGGTCGATGAGGTCGTAGAGTGGGCCTCCCCCCAGTTCTCGGAGCTCTGGGAGCGCTGCAGTATTCGCGCGCGCATCATGTTGTGCGTCTTTGCCGAGAGCATCGGGACACACGGCTTTGGTACGCCTGACGACGTGCGTCGCCGGCTGCAGCGGGAGCGTGTCGAGATGCCGCTCGCCGATGTGGAGCACGGGCTGGACGAACTTCGCCAGCGCGACCTGGTGGAACAGCTCGGGGGCGGCCTCTACCGCTTCCGGAATGCGCTCTTCTTGCGGTGGCTTAGAAACAATCGCAGTCTGATGGAGACCGTGCGCCAGTCTCGTGAGTACAAGACCCTGCCACATCCCTCTGTACCTCCCCTGCTCAACCGGAGGATCGACTGGGTCGGCCTCGGGCTGTGGGTGGCTATTGGCGCGCTGATCCTGGCCGTCGGCTCTGTCTGGCGGTCTCGGGAGACGCGCATCAGCTGGACCGATGCCCCGCCCACGAGACAGGTTGTTATTACTGAAGAGCAGGAGACCGTCGTCGCCGAGGGTGCAGGGCCTGGTGCGGTGCACCGCCTTGCCTATATGTGGAAACCCGAGGCCGGACAGCAGTGGGATATCTATCTGATGCGGGCGGATGGCCTGGATCCTGTGCGGCTAACGGAAAGCGCGGGCGATGATACTGGGCCGGCATGGTCTCCGGACGGTGAGCGGCTGGCCTTTGTGAGCGATCGTGAAGGAAACCGCGAGATATTCGTCATGAATGCTGATGGCAGCGATCCGGTGAACCTCACGCAGAACCCGGCTGAGGACTGGACGCCAACCTGGTCGCCTGATGGCAAGCAGCTCGCCTTTGCCAGCTATCGTGATGGAAACTGGGAGATCTATGTCATGGATGCCGATGGCGGCAACCAGCAGCGACTCACACAATCGCCGTCTGCGGACTATGCCCCGGCCTGGTCTCCCGCCGGGGACACGCTTGCCTTTGTATCTGATCGCTCCGGAAATCTCGACATCTACCTGATGGCTCCGGATGGATCGGATGTGCGTGCGCTCACCACGGATGAGGGTACGGATCAGGGTCCGGCGTGGTCCCCCGATGGGCGCCAGTTGCTGTGGGAGAGCTATCGTGATGGGAACATGGAGATCATGGCGATCGCGATCGAGGGGGGCCAGCCGCGCAACCTGACGCAGGACGTCTATGCCGATGATCACGGGGGCACATGGTCACCCGATGGCGGTCAGATCGCCTATTTCAGCAATCGTGATGGGGGCTGGGATATCTTTACGCTGGATCTGCGCACTGGGACCCGCACCAACATCACGCAGAGCGTAGGCATGGAGCAGTACCCGGCCTATCAGCCTTTGACGCTAGCCCAGCCTTCTGAGGGCCATCAGTAGCACCTGCTCAGCGAGACTGATGAGAATCAGTCCCAAAAAGGGCGACAGGTCGAGCATCCCGGTGCGGGGCATGACCCGGCGAATGGGCCCCAGAATTGGCTCTGTGATGCCCAGAAGAAAGCGCACAAAGGGGCTCTCTGGCGAGATCGGCAGCCAGGAGATGATCACGCGGGCGAATATCGCCAGGTTGAGCGCCTGAGCGAGTAGCTGCACAAAGTTGATCAAGACGGTAATCACTGAACACCCCCCAGACGCTGTGCTTGCCGGTACGCTGCCAGCGCGGCGCGCGTCAGCGTGGCACGAAATCCGCCTGAGTCCAGTTCATAGAGTGCTGCGGCCGTCGTCCCGCCGGGCGACGTCACCCGATTGCGCAGGATAGCCGGGTGCAGTGCAGCCTCCTGGGCGTAGGCGGCGGAGCCCAGCACCGTCTGCAGCGCCAGCGTCGAGGCGACATCCCGTGAGAGGCCCATCTGCACTCCCGCGTCCGTGAGCGCCTCGATGAACAAAAAGACATAGGCCGGGCCCGATCCGCTGATCGCCGTGGCCATGTCGACCTCGTCCTCGTCGTGGCCATGTACCTCCACGCCGAGCGCCGCCACCAACGTGCGCGCCTGCTCTCGCTGCACGTCCGTGGTCTCGGGCGTATCCGTCCAAAGCGAGACCCCCTGGCCGATCTGCCCCGGGGTGTTGGGAATCACGCGCACGATCGCGCGCGTGTCCAGCGCCTCGCGGTAGCGCGCAATCGGCGCCCCCGCGACAATGCTGATCACAAGACTCTCGGCGCCGATATGCCCGCGCAGGCCATCCAGGACGGCGGCAAGCACCTGGGGTTTGACCGCGAACACCACGATGTTCGCCCCCCGCACGGCCTCCCTGTTGTCGCCGGTGCACCGGACGCCCAGTACCTCCCGCAGCGCCTGGCGGCGCTCGGAGACTGGCTCGCTGACGATGATCTGTTCAGGCGGCAGGGCGCCGACGTTGAGCAATCCACGAATGATTGCCTCTCCCATGACGCCGCCCCCGATAAGGGCAATCTGCTGGTTTTGCAGGGCTTGACTCATGCTGTGAATCCTACTCACTCTCTTGTGGGTCAAAGAGCGCCCGTCCGATACGGACGATAGTGGCGCCTTCTTCAATCGCGATCTCGAAATCGTCTGACATGCCCATGGACAGCGCGTTCCACCGGCTCCAGGGGCACTCGCCGCGCAGGCGGTCTCGCAGCAACCTCAGCCGGCGAAACACTGGCCGGGCTTGCTCAGCATCCGGTACGGCGGGGGCGATGGTCATCAGCCCTTCAATCTGGAGATGCGCATACTCGCGTAGGTCTGCGCACGCCGCCACATAGGCCGCTTCCGCCTCGTCCGTCGAGGCGTCAAAGCCAGATTTGGTTTCCTCGCCGGACACGTTCACCTGCAGCAAGACCCTTGTCGCCTTTTTGTAGGACTCGCCATAGCGTTCCAGACGCTGCGCCAGCCGCAAGGTGTCGACCGAGTGCACCAGGACCCCGGCGGCGGCCACGCGAGCCGCCTTGCGGCTCTGCACGTGCCCAATCATGTGCCAGGTGGGCCGCTCCGGAGCCAGCGCTTCCTCAACCAGCGGCCGCTTGGCCTCCAGTTCCTCGATCCGGTTCTCGCCCAGCTGCCTCAGCCCACACCAGTAGGCGGCCACGATCTGTTCGGCGCTGCGTCCTTTGCTTACGGCAACGAGAAGAACCTCGCTGCGATCGCGCCCCGCAGCCTCACAGGCTGCGGCGATGCGGTGCTCAACACGGCTCAGGTTCCTGGCAATCAGGGTAGCGATCGCGGCGTGCTCGTCCCGTTTGTCGTCCACAATACTCCTGATTATACACCCGATGGTCTCAAGCCGATGATTGCCCCAAAGCGCCCTGAGGAGGTCCTTTGCCTTCTGTGGCTGTAAAATAGGTCGCTGCGGCAGGCGGTGCACAGGCGCGCGGTCTCGATGTGTTCGAGGCCGGCCTCGCGCAACTGGCCGCGTACCATGGCCCACAGATTTAGATGTGCGTGCCCCGAGGCCTGCGGGCGGGAAACGAGATCATCGGCTTCCGGAAAGGCCGTGCGTACAGCGTCCACCACCTCGGGTCCCACCTCGTAACAGCAGGGGCCGATGGAAGGGCCGACGGCGGCCAGGATATTCTCCGGCCGGCAGCCATACTCGCGGACCATGGCGCTCGCTGTGCGGGCCGCCACGCGGGCCAGGGCGCCGCGCCAGCCGGCGTGCGCCAGGCCGATAGCGCGCCGCACGGGATCGTAGAACAGCACAGGGACGCAATCTGCAAAGCGCATCAGCAAATACAGGCCCGGCGTGTTACTGATGAGCCCATCGGTGGAGGGGATGACCGCCCCCGCCTGCTCGGGGCCGGCGGCCGCGACTTGCGCGCCATGCACCTGGTGCGCGGTCACTACGTGGCCAGCCGCAATGCCCAGCGCGGCGTAGAGCAGCGCGTGGTTGGCCTCCACGGCTTCGGGGTCATCGCCCACCGTATGCCCCAGGTTGAGGCCGGTGATGGCGCCGTGGCTCACGCCGCCGCAGCTCAGGGAGATGCCATGAACGAGTTCCTGCTGAGCCAGGCTATCGAACCGGTAGAGCACGGGCGCGTCACTCTTCACAACTGTCTTCCTCCATCGTAGGGGACCACTCGGCGGCTTCCCGCGGGCCAATCTGGACCTGCTGCCAGGGCAGCTCCGCCTCGGCCGGGCGGGCCGACAATTCCTTCTCCATATCGACACCGGCGCGCCGCAAGGCGCGGGGGAACGCCCTGGCCGTGGGTCTCTCCATGCTGAGCAGCACCTCGCCGATACGCCGGTCGCCGCGCGCCAGCACCGCCTGTACCTGCGATGCATCCACGCTTTCTGCCCGGAGCTGGACCCGCAGTGCGCGGCAGCCCTCGCGGAGCTGGCGGATGCGCGCCTCCAGTACCGGACCCTCGGCCATGGCGACGCGCTGAAAAGGTGTGTGCGCTTTGGGGACAAAGGGGGTCACGTTGAGCACCACCTCGCGGTCAAAGCGTGTCTGGACCTCGGCCACCAGGCTGAGGAGTTCGGTGATGTCTTCGTCGGTCTCGGTGGGCAGGCCGATCATGCTATAGAGTTTGAGAGAGGCAAAGCGCCCGCGGAGCCGCTCCGCCGCGCGCAGTATGTCCTCATGTGTGATCCCTTTGCGGATCAGCCGGCGTAGCCGCTCCGAGCCGGCCTCCGGCGCGATGGTGATGGAGCGGCTGCCAGACGCCTCCAGGGCGTCGATCAGGCTCTCTGCCAGGGGCCGCACGCGCAGTGACGACACGGAGATGGCCGCCCCCATCTCGGAGAGCCTGGCCGCCAGCTCATCGATCTGGGCATGATCCGAGACGGCGGCGGCAACCAGGCCCAGCTTACGCCTCCATTCCAGGCCCTGCCGCGCCTGGTCGAGGATGTTGTCCAGCGAGCGCTCGCGGTAGGGGCGGTAGAGGCTCCCGGCGAGGCAGAACTGGCAGCCGTGCACACAGCCCCGCGAGATCTCGATCAGGTGCATGTCCCCGAACTCGGCCCGGGGGGCCAGGATCTGCGTCTGGGTGGGGTAGGCATCCAGATCACGGAGCTGGAGACGTTTCACAGGCTGATCGCTGTTCATCGATGGCACGAGGAGGCCCGGCAGGGCGGCCAGAGCCGCGAGCGTGTCCGCGCGGTCGGTGTCCCAGATCCCCCGGAGCACATGCGCCAGATTGGCAAGCACGGGCTCGATCTCGCCGATCAGGATTGCGTCCGCCAGGCCCATGAGCGGCGCCGGGTTGGCCGAGACCCCCGGTCCCCCTAGCAGCACAAGGGGATGTGAGGCATCCCTGTCGGACGCGCGCGGTGGGATGCCTGCCCGGCGCAGCAGGTCGATCAGGTGGAAATAGTCCATCTCAAAGGAGAGGGATGCGGCCACCACGGCAGCGTCCGAGAGGGGGCGCTGCGATTCGAGCAGGAGCACCGGGCTGTCTGACTGTGGCCTGCGGTCCAGCCAGGCAAAGGCGCGCTCCGCCAGCAGGCCCGGCTGCGTGTTCAGCAACCCGTACAGGGCGTGCATGGCCAGGCTGGACATCCCGACGCCGTAGCCGTTGGGGTACACCAGCGCGACGGGCACGTGCCCGCCCCAGTCGCGTACCACCGCACCCGCCTCGCTCTGCGCATAGTCCCGGGCCATCTCTACGTCGCGTCGTGCCATCCTCGCATCCTTTCAGGTAAACGATGATAGCGGTGGCAACGGGGGGTGTCAAAGGTTCGATCGAGGCGCACGGCGTGCGTGACCCTGATCAGTGCCGTGTAATGTGTAAACTTGCCGCCCGAGGCGGTCAATGGTATCATCAATCAGGCGAGTGGGCCAGGCGATCGCGGGCATCCATTGCGATGTTCGAGGAAAGTCCGAACTCCCCAGAGCACGATGCTGGATAACGTCCAGGCGGGGCGACCCGACGGCACAGTGCAACAGAGAGGAAATTGCTAAACGATGGAGGGCTCCGGCCCGACATCGTCAGCGAGGGTGAAACGGTGGTGTAAGAGACCACCGGCGGCCCGGGTGACCGGGCCGGCCAGGCAAACCCCATCGGGAGCAAGACCAAGCATGAGGCGTCTCGGGCAACCGGGACAGGGGCTGCTCGTCCCAGGCCTCGGGTAGGTCGCAGGAGGCGTCGAGCAATCGGCGTCCCAGATAGATGATCGCCGGCGGCGTGGAGACATGCCGCAACAGAATTCGGCTTACCGGCTCACTCGCCGTAAGCCAATCCCCACTTTGAGTCTGAGTGATTTGTCCTCTCCGGGGGTGTCCATGCCCAGCATCGTTCGCGTCAAGATCTGCTGCATCAGCAGCGTGCAAGAGGCTCGGCTGGTGATCGCCTACGGCGCCAACGCCCTGGGGCTGGTATCGGCCATGCCCAGCGGGCCGGGCGTCGTTTCGGATGAGATCATCGCGCGGGTGGCTCGTGCCACGCCTCCCGGGATCACGCCCGTGCTGCTGACGGCCGAGCAGGACGCTGCCGCGATCATCGACCAGCAGCGGCGGCTGCGGCCCCGCGCCATCCAGCTGGTTGACCATGTTGAACCCGAGGCTTTTGCAGAACTGTACGCCGTGCTACCGGGCGTGGCGCTGATGCAGGTGATACACGTCATGGGTCCGGCAAGCCTTGATGAGGCCCTGGCAGCGGCCGGGCATGCCGATGCCCTTCTGCTCGACTCGGGCAACCCGGGGCTGCCGGTCAAGGAGCTGGGCGGCACGGGACGGACGCATAACTGGGAGATCAGCCGCGAGGTCTGCGCGCGGTCGCCCGTGCCCGTCTTCCTGGCGGGCGGGCTGAACCCCGACAACGTGGCGGAGGCCATCCGGCGGGTGCGGCCTTACGGCGTGGACGTTTGCTCCGGCGTGCGGAGCGATGGCCGGCTCGATGAGGCCAAACTGGCGGCCTTTATGCGGGCTGTGCGCTCCACGTGGGAGCTGGACTGACTCGCTCAGGTCTGACCGATGCCGGCCCAGGCGAGAGCGCTGGCGATGTCGTCGGCGATCATGCTACACTTGCTCTTCTCGATGGAAAAGCTGGGGCTCGCCTGCGGATACGAGGGGTAGGCGCGCGCCTGGCCGTAGGTGTACACGCCGCCGCGCAACTTGCAGGTAGCCCCGGCTGGGATGGCGCGTCGGCCTGTGCGCCGGCGCGCAATCTCGCTCAGCGCCCGAATGGCGACATCGCTCGTCAGCAGGTAGGCGCGGACCTCCGTGAGCGGCTCAAGCTCCTGTTCCAGCGGCAGCGAGCAGTTGGCAACCGTGGCGCGCTCGATGGCGTAGCCCGTCTTGGCGCACTTGACCGCCGTGGTCGGGTAGATCCCTTGTTCCGCCAGCGCCGAGACAGAGGGCACTTTGAGCCCGCCCTGTTCGAAAGCCATGAGCGTTGTTTGCGCGTGCAGGTCCTCCTTGCCAGTATATATCGCTTGTCCGGCTCCCGTCGGCGGCGCCTCTGCGATCAACACCAACCGAACCTCTTCCGGTTCCATACTCACATCAGGCACGCTAAAGGCCGCGCGATTCATCGCCCCGCAGGGCCAGCCATGGCAACGCACCTGTTCCGCAGGGCGCATCGAGGCACCTCCTCCAATCCCTTGCCATCCCCAGACCCTATTCCGGCCCTGCACCCGTAGCGCAACCAGTGGGACGGCCGCAGGGCCGTGCGACTTGCCAACGCCGCCGGCCGCGGCGATACTGGCCGCGCAAATGCCTATCGAAGGAGGCTCTCTGTGAAGATCACCTCGGTACAGACAATGCGCCTGGCCTTTCCCGATCGCGGCGGCTATGGCGATGCTCAGCACCGCTTTGGCGAGCGCGCCGGGGTCGTGGTCCGCGTGCACACCGACGCCGGTCTCACAGGCCACGGCTATATCTTTCTGGGCGTCTCGATTCATGCCGCGCCTGCGCTGCAGGTGCTGATCGAACGCCAGCTCGCGCCGGCGCTGGTTGGCGGGGACCCTTTCCTGCCGCGACTCTTGCGCGAGCGTATGACCCACGAGCTAGAGTACGTCGGCGCCCAGGGCCTCGCCCATTTCGCCCTGACGGCGCTGGACGCCTGCCTCTGGGATCTGATGGCTCGGTCCCTGGGGGTTCCGGGGTGGCGGCTGCTGGGCGCCTGCCGCGATCGCATCCCGGCCTATGCCATGGTGGGCTGGTACTATGACGACGATGCAGACCTCAGCCATTACCGGCGGGCACTGGAGACGGTCGTTCAGGATGGGTTCGCCGGCGTCAAGATCAAGGTCGCAGGCGGCCCGCTGGCAGATGACGTGCGGCGCATCGAGATCGCCCGGGAGATCGTGGGGCCGTCGGGCCTCGTCATGGTGGATGCCAACCAGGTGTTGGACCGTAACGAGGCGCTGCGCCGCGGTCTGGTCTACCAGGAACTGGGCGTGCGCTGGTTCGAGGAGCCTCTGCGGCCACACGACACGGCCGGCTACACCTGGCTGTGCGACCAGCTCGCTATTCCTGTGGCGACAGGCGAGAATCATTATGGGTGCCATGCGGTTCAGGAGCTCATCACTGCGCGGGGCTGCGACATCCTGCAGCCCGACGCGCGGCGCACGGGCGGGCCCAGCGAGTGGATGGAGATCGCCGGCCTGGCCTCCGCCAACCATGTGGCCGTCGCCAGCCACGGCGGCGAGGGCGTCACCACGCACCTGTTGATGGCCACCCCCACGGCCATCTGGTGCGAGACCGGCGGCAAGCCCAGGGGCCCCGGGATGTACGTGGATCGCGCCCGCATCGAGGGCGGTTTGATCTATGCGCCCGAGGGAATCGGGTTCGGCACCGAGCTGCGCCAGGAAACCTTGGAGCAGTTCGGCGTCAAGGACTAACTGGCGCTGCCGGCGATGCAGGCAGATCGATGGTCAGCGTCGTACCCACGCCGGCAACGCTGGCTGCGCTAATGTCTCCGCCGTGGGCGCGCACCAGTTCCCGGGCGATGGCCAGGCCAAGGCCGGTGTGGCCATCGCCGCGCTGCCGGGCGCGGTCGCTGCGGTAGAAACGCTCAAAGATGTGCGGCAGGTCATCCGCAGGGATGCCCTCGCCCGTGTCCTGTACAGTGATGCGCACGCGGTCGGGAGTGGCGCTCAAAGCCAGCGTTACACGGCCCCCGGCGGGGGTGTGCCGCAGCGAGTTGCTGAGCAGGTTGTTCAGCACCTGCTCCAGTCGCTGGGCGTCACCCCGGATTTCCGGAATGGCCCCGGGCTGTGCCAGTTCCAGTGCTATATCCTGCGCCTGGGCCTGGGGCGCAAAGCGCGCGATCACCCGTGGCACCAGCCGGCCCAGATCCACCGGCGCCATGTCCAGCGCGATCTGGCCGGACTCGGCCAGGGCAAGGTCCCGCAGGTCGTTGACCAGCCGCTTGAGGAGCATCGTCTGCCCGTGGACAGGCTCGAGGTTCTCGGGTGAGAGGGCGAACACACCGTCCTGCAGCGCCTCGATCTGCCCCTGCATTACCGTCAGCGGCGTGCGCAGCTCGTGGGCGATGTCGTTCATCATGCGGCGCCGGATGGCGTCCTGATCCTGCAGGTCAGTGGCCATGGCGTTGAAACGCTCGGCCACCGCCCCCACCTCGTCGCGGGCGCGCACCGGCACGCGGGCTGAGAGGTCGCCGGCGCTGATGCGCTCGGTCGCTGCCTCCAGCTCCCTCAGGGGACGCAAGGCGCTTGTGGTCAGCAACAGGCCGATCCCGATGGCCAGGAGGGTGGTGATGGCGCCGGCGCGGATGATAGTGCCCAGCAGACTCCGGTAAAACCTCTCCTCCTGCACGCCGGATTGCACCATCAAATACCCCACCGTGTGTCCATCGACCTGCAGAGGCAGGCCATAGCGCCGGATGTTGCGCAGGGTGATCGAGACGCTCGGGGTGCCAAAGGGGGCGTAATGCACCTGGCCGGCGGGATCGACCAGCACCAGCGATGTGGTGCCCGGCCCCATCCGGCCGCGCCGAACCATGCCACCCTGCATCATGTCCTGGCGCATCAGGCGATCGACGCCCTCCCAGGAGCCCCGGGTGGCATAGTACTCCTCCAGAAGCGGGCGCAGCTCATAGGTGCGCTCGGTGACCTCCACCGACAGGTAATCGCCAAATCCGCTGCGAGCGGCATAGAGCACCGCCGTGGCGAGCGCGGCCGTGGATACGGCCACCGCCAGGGCGACCACCAGCGAGATCTTGAGAGCGAGGGGCAGGCGCTTGAGCATGTCAGGTTTCCTTGAGCTTGTAGCCGATCCCGTGTACGGTCAGGATATAGGACGGGTTGGGCGGGTCCGGCTCGATCTTGCGCCGCAGGTTCTTGACGTGGGTATCCACCGTGCGCTCGTAACCCTCATAGGCCTGGCCCTGGGCGGCCTCCAGCAGTTGCAGCCGTGTAAAGACGCGCCCCGGCGCGCTCATCATGGCGCGCAGAATCTCAAACTCCGAGGGGGTGAGCTCCAGCGCCTCGTCGCTTCTCACGACTGAATGGCGGCCGACGTCCAGCGTCAGGTCGTCCACCGTGAGGATCTCGGACTCGGCGGCGGGCTCGGCGTGGGTGCGGCGCAGCACGGCGCGCACCCGGGCGACCACCTCGCGCGGCGAAAAGGGCTTGGTGACATAGTCATCGGCGCCCAGCTCCAGGCCCAGCACGCGGTCCGTCTCCTCCACTCGGGCGGTCACCATGATGATGGGGACGTTGGAGCTCTGACGGATACTGCGGCAGACGTCGATGCCGTCCATGCCCGGGAGCATCACATCCAGCAGAATCAGGTCAGGGGCTTCGGTGCGCGCGCGGCGCAGCGCCTCCGGCCCGCTGGAGGCCGTCAAAACGGTATAGTTGGCCTGCTCCAGGTATCCTCGTAGCACCCGCACGATCTCGGGCTCGTCATCCACAACCAGTATGCGTTCGTTCATGCTCAACCTCTATGACCGCTGCCCGCAGGCAGCTCAGTCGTACACTTGGTGCGGCGCAGTCCGCCTGCCGACATCTCTGGGAAGACATCACACATCTTCCACACATGGCAGCAGTATATCACCACGATGTGAAGAAACGGTCAAGACGATGCGGAGGAGGCGTGGTGTGCTTGAGCCGCGTCCCCACTGAGGCTATGATCTCATCACGCTCTGTCTGCAGGGCGTGCAGAACAGAGCACGATACGAAAGGACGAACAGATTGAACGAACTGCCGCTGCAAGAGATTCCGCTGTTGGAGTACGACCCGTCGCCGGCGGTCATCGAGCCCAGCCGCTTTCGGCTCGACATGGCTTTCCCCGAGCGCCTGGTGCTCTGCTTTTTCGCCGAGCAGATTCGCGCTCTGGCCGAGGCGGGCATCGCGCGCCCGCTGGCGACCTTGAGCTCCGAGGTGGGGCCGAACCCTGCGTACACGGTGGATTTCGAGGGAACGCCTTTCGGTCTGGTCCACCCTGGTGTGGGGGCACCCTTTGCCGCGGCCGTACTCGAAGAGGCCATCGCGAATGGCGTGCGAAAGGTCATCGTGTGCGGCGGGGGCGGCGTGCTGGATCGGGAGATCGCCGTCGGCCATCTGTTGGTGTTGCAGGACGCCGTGCGCGACGAGGGCACCTCATACCACTATCTGCCGCCGAGCCGCCGTGCGGCTGCCCATCCCGACGCGGTGGCGGCGCTCGTCAGCACGCTTGAGGGTCACGGGATACCGCACCTCGTGGCTACGGCGTGGACCACAGACGCCTTTTACCGCGAGACGCCCGCCAAGGTGCGCCTGCGCCGAAGCGAGGGTTGCCTCTGCGTGGAGATGGAGGCCGCGGCCCTCTTTGCCGTGGCTCAGTTCCGTGACATCGTCCTTGGACAGCTGCTCTACGCCGGTGACGATGTCAGCGGCCTGGACTGGGACTCGCGAGGTTGGGTGCACCGGCATGACAACCGCGAGCAGGTGCTGCGGCTGGCCTTTGAGGCCTGCCTCCGCTTGTAGCGTGGCGGTTCTAGCCCTGAAACGTTCTCGACAGATGAGGAGGGTGTGTTGAGAGAAACCATCGATCTGACCGGCGTGTGGCGCTTTCAGCCTGATCCGACCTCCGAGGGTGACACCCTGGGCTTTGCCAGTCCGCCGTACGCAGACCAGCACTGGCGCGAGGTGTGGGTGCCCTCCTGTTGGGATGTGGCGGTGCCCGCGCTGGCGGACTATGAGGGGGCCGGCTGGTATCGCCGAATGCTGGACATCCCTCCGGCCTGGAGAGGGCGTCGCATCGTGCTGTGCTTTTACGGGGTGCAGTACCATGCGCAGGTGTGGGTCGAGGGCCGGCTGGCCGGCACGCACGGGGATGGGTTCCTGAGCTTTGAGGTCGACATAACCGATCACGTCAAGTGGGACGGCCTGACGAGCCTGGCAGTGTGTACGGATAACCTGCGGTGTGCCGGTGAGGTGCCGGGCCTGGAGCGCGGCTGGCGGACCTTTGGCGGGCTGCAGCGTCGCGTGGAGTTGGTCGCGATGGACCGGCTATACATCAAGGATGTGGCGCTCGAAGCGCTGCCGGCCGAGCGGGGCGGTGGGCTGACGGTTTCCGCCACGCTGGCCAACGAGTGCTCGCAATCTACCGATGCGTGTCTGCGCGTGCGCGTGCTCGATGGAGAGGGGTACGAACTGGCCTGTGTGGAGAGCGATGCCATGCACCTTGCCAGGGGCGGGGCGGTCCCCTGTGCGCTCTGTACCGTAGTGCCTGGCGTCACTCTCTGGTCTCCAGCCACGCCGGTGTTGTACACGGTCGAAGCGTCACTGCTCTGCGATGGAGCGATCGTCGACAGCATCAGCCGGCGCACGGGCTTTCGCAGCATTACGGCTCAGGAAGGCAGGCTGCTGCTCAACGGTGAGCCGCTGCAACTCACCGGGTTCAACCGCCACGAAGACACGCCTGCAGTGGCGATGGCGGAGGACCCGGATACAGTGCGCCGCGATCTGCGCAGCATGCGCGACGCGGGCGCGAATTTCGTGCGGCTCTGCCACTACCCACACCATCCCGATGAGTTGGACCTGTGCGATGAACTGGGCTTGCTGGCCATGGGCGAGATTCCGCTCTACTGGTGGCGTGGCGAGGCCGAGGGCGCGGGAATGCCCGAAGCGAAACTGGAGGCTGCGGAGCGCCAGCTCCGGGCCATGATCCAGCGCGACCGCCATCACCCCGCGCTGATCTTTTGGTCGGTGAGCAATGAGACCGAGGAGCAGCGTCCGGAGGTGGCAGCGGGCAACGCCCACCTGATCCGCGTGGCTCGCGAGGCAGATCCGACCCGGCTGGCGGTTCACGTGAGCAACCACTGGCGCGATCAGCCCCATTTCGAAGAGGACGATGTGCTCTGCGTCAATGGTTATCCCACGCTGGACCGCCGCGGGCTGGCCGGGGATTCCGGTTACGACCTGGCAGAGTCGACGGTCTGGTGGTGTGATGGACTGGCCGAACTGCACGCCCGCTACCCGGACAGGCCCATCCTGGTGGCCGAGTTCGGCTATGCGGCGCTGGAGGGTAGCCGGGAGAGCGCCCTGGGCGAGGACTGGCAGGCCCGGGCGATTGAAGCCGATTTGGCCGGCATGGACGCTCCGTAGGTCTGCGGCGCTACCGTCTGGTGCTGGGCCGACCATCCCTGGCCGGCCAATGTGTTTTCCTACTGCCACGGCCTGGCCTTCAGCCCCTACGGTATCGTGACCCGTGACCGCCGGTCCAAGCGGGCCCTGGCCACGGTGCGACGGCTGTTTCGAGACCGGCAAGGCTTGCCGCCCCCGCCCTCGCCAAGATCCGAGCGGAATGCGGCCGGCGATGTCCTGCACATGATCCGTCGCGATCTGGCAGATATTCCTGATGTGCCTTTCCCCGAAGGGTACGGCATCCGCCCCATGCAGCCGGACGAGGGCGGGCTCTGGATGGATATCTGGCGCGACGCCGAGCCTTACTTAAGCATTGAGGACGACCTGTTCGAGCGGGTCTTTGGCAGCAACTTGGCCGCGATAGGCTGGCGCTGCTATCTGGTGACTGGACCGCGCGGCGTGGCCGTCGGCACCATCGCCGCCTGGATCCGCGAGGATGATCAGGGGGAGCCGTGGGGGCAGGTGCACTGGGTGGCCATCCGCCCGGCGTATCGCCGGCTGGGCCTGGCGCGTGCGGCGCTGGCCTATACGCTGCGACAGTTGGCGCGCTGGCATGACCGGGCTTATCTCGGGACCCAATCCAGGCGCCTGGGCGCTATCCGGCTGTATCTGGACCTGGGCTTTGAGCCGGACCTCGGCCATCCAGGCGCAAGGCAGGCCTGGTCGCGGGTGACGGAGGAGCTGGCGCACCCCACGCTGAGGCAGGTTTTAGGTGCGTGAGCGGATTGCCAACGGTGGAGGCCCCATCGTGAGCATACCAGTCTGGAGGGAAAGATGAAGATCGTACAGGTCGAGGTATTCGATATTCACATGGCGAATGCGCCGGTGTGGCACCCGGTGATTCTGCGCGCCACGACAGATGAGGGGATCACGGGGCTGGGCGAGGTGGGGCTGGCCTACGGCACGGGCCACAGTGCCGGCGTCGGCATGGCGCGCAATCTGGCCGAGCAGTTTGTACTGGGTGCTGATCCGTTTCAGAGTGAGTTGTTGTGGGACACCATGTTCCGCGCGAGCTTTTGGGGGCGCGGCGGCGGCCCCGTGGTGTACGGCGGCATGAGCGCCATCGACACAGCGATGTGGGATATAAAGGGCAAGGCGCTGGGCGTGCCCGTGTACCAGTTGCTGGGCGGCAAGACCAACGAACGCCTGCGCACCTATGCCAGCCAGATCCAGTTCGGCTGGGGGCCCGAGACGGTCAAGCTCGTACGGCCTGAGGAATACGGGGAGGTGGCGCTCAAGGCCGTCGCTGATGGGTACGATTGCGTCAAGGTCGATCCGATCATGTACGGCCCGAAAGGCGAGACGGACACACGCATGTTGCGAGGGCTGCTCTCGCCCACACAGTTGCGCTGTTACCGCGACCGCGTGGGCGCCATCCGGGAGGCAGTGGGCCCGGACGTCGATATCATCATCGAGGCGCACTCGCATCTCACCACGGGTAACGCCATCCAGCTGGGCAGGCTGTGGGAGCCCTACGAGTGCATCCTGTACGAGGAGCCTGTGCACTATGTGAACCCCGGCTTGCACGGGTTGGTGGCACACAGTGTATCGATCCCCACGGCGGCCGGCGAGCGCATCTATACGCGTTGGGGCTACCGACCCTACTTTGAGCAGCAGACGCTGAGCTTGATCCAGCCCGACCTGGGCCTGGTGGGCGGCATCTCTGAGGGGAAAAAGATCTGCGACTATGCCCATGTCTACGACATCCTGGTGCAGGTGCATATCTGTGGCAGCCCGGTGGCGACGGCTGCAGCGCTGCATCTGGAGACTGCCATCCCGAACTTTGGCATCCATGAGCATCACACACGCGCGCTCAAGGCGGATAATATCGCCCTCTGCACCCAGGATCTGCAGCCGGAGCGGGGCGTCTTTGTCGTGCCCGAAGATCCGGGGCTGGGTGTGTCGCTGAATGACGACGTGGTCAGCCAGTCCCCCTGTCTGGTGCTCAAGGCCTGAGGCAGGGAGGCGTAACGACCATTGGAGGCAGTCGCAAGCTGGCTTCTTGTGGGGGCGCTTGTGTATGGGTCCCCGCCTCGTCTACAATCAGACTGGCCCGGGAAAACCCCGAGGCGGAAAGGAACAAACAATGATCCATCTGGGGGCACAGTACTATCGGGCGCCATTTCCGAATCGCCGCTACTGGCGCGATGACATGGCGCGCATGGCTGACGCCGGGCTGAACACGGTTCAGCTCTGGGTGTTGTGGGGCTGGTGCGAGCCGTCGCCCGACAACTATCGATTCGAGGACTATGACGAACTGGTTTCGCTGGCGGACAGGGCGGGGTTGGGTGTCGTGCTGAGCACGATCGCTGAGCTCCAGCCGTACTGGATCCATGATGCGGTGCCCGGCAGCGAGATGATCGACCATATGGGCAACATCGTCATCTCGTCCAACCGCGGGGAGGGCCACTTTGGGCTTACACCGGGCGGATGCACTGACCACCCCGGCGTGTGGGACCGCATGGCCAGTTTCCTCGAGCAAGTCGTCACGCGCTACCGCTCGGCGCCCAATTTGGTGGGCTGGGACGCCTGGAACGAGCTGCGCTGGAACGTCAACGCCGATGGACAGGTGTGCCATTGCCCCTACACCGTCAACCGGTACCACGCCTGGCTCGATGCTACCTATGGCGGGTTGGAGGGGGTCAACGCCGCCTGGAATACGCGTTACTCCGACTGGCGACAGATACTGCCCGGTAAGTTCCCGCGCAGCCCCTACACCGCCATGATGGCGTGGGAGCATTTTCTCACCTGGCGGGCTACCGAGCTGGGCCTGGCGCGCTACGACGTGGTCAAGGAGCTCGATCCCGATCACCCCGTGACCGTCCATGGCGGCGCACCGACGGTGCTCTATGGCATGCGCTTCCCGGAGACCTCTCTGAACCGCGGCAATGACTGGTTCTTTGCCGACGAGATGGACGGGATCGGCTGTTCGAGTTTCCCCACCTGGTTCCACTTTTCCGATGCCGACCTGGCGATGCGCATCGAGTGCGTGCGTTCGGCCGCGCGCGGCAAGCGGGTCTGGCTGAGCGAGCTACAGGGCGGCAGGGCAGCGCGCGGGTTCGAGAGCCACGACCCGGTGCAACCCGCCAATCAGCAGCGCTGGATCTGGACCGGCATCAGCAGCGGCGCGGACACGATCCTGTTCTGGTGCTGGCGTGATGAGGTCTTTGGCTCCGAGTCGTCCGGATTTGGGTTGATCGGCTCCGATGGCCTGGCGGAACCGCGCCTCGCTGCCATGCGCAAGACAGCGCGCGTGCTGGAGCAGTACCGGGACGAGGTGGCCTCCTACTCTCCGCATGTGCCGTCGGTGGGCGTGTATTTCAGCCCTCAGAGCTACTATCTGCACTGGAACCAGGAGGGCGATGCGGATCTTCCGCAGAACGCACTGCTCGGGTACACGCGTGCGCTCTTCCGGAGCCATATTCCCTACACGATCATCGAAGAAGAGCACCTGGACAGCCTGGACGAGATCGACGTGCTGTTCATGCCGCGCTCGCTTGTAGTCGATGCTGAGCAGGCCGATGCCCTGGCCGAATGGCTGGAAAGCGGGGGCACGCTGGTGGCCGAGGCCGAGTGTGGCGCCTTTGGCCGCAATGGCCTGTACCGTTACGCTGAGGACCGCTTTCTGGCCGATCTGACCGGCATCGCCGACGTCGGGCGACGGACCCTGGCGGGCGATGCTGTGATCGTCAACGTCGCCGGGCAGGAGCTAACGGTGCCCGCGAAACAGTGGCTCACGCCCTTTGGCAGCGGAGCGGGGGAGGTGCTGGGCGAGGGTGCTGACGGCCCGCTCTTTGTCCGATTGCCGGTGGGTGAAGGCCAGGTCATTCTCTGTGGCGCCATCATGGGGGACGCCTATTTCGAGGGTTCCTCCAGCAAGGATTCGCCCTATGCGCCGTACGCAGCCGACTTTGAGAGCTTTGTGGCGGCGATCGTCCGTGAGGCCGGCGTGGAGCTGCCGGCGGAGGTGGTGTCGCCCGAGGGGTTGGCCGCGCGCGACGTCCATGTGCGCACCGGCTACACCCTGGGGCGCCCCATGGTCTTTGTGTTCTGCGACCAGGCGGAGACGGTGACGCTGCATTTTCCTCCCGGGACCTTTGGCGAGTCCGGGCGCGAGTTGTTGAGCGACAGCGCGGTGGCTATCGAAACCGTGGTGGACGGCCAGGTCGCCACGCTCACCATGTCCGAGTGGGGCATGGCCGTGGTGCTGGGAGACTGACGGAGGGACTCGATGACAGAACCGGGGGCTCGCCCGAGGGCGGCGTTCTTTGGCGGGCAGGGCATCTATGGCCGGCGGAGCCAGGTGGATTATGTCTATGGCCCTGAGCGGCGTCGCCGCATCGCCGAGTGGACGGAGCTCTATCCTGAGGACGTGCACGCCGGCAACCTGCACCTGCTGGAGCAGATGGGGGATCTGCAGGTGATCTTTTCGACCTGGGGGATGCCCGTGCTGGATGCGGCTGCACTGGATCTGCTGCCTAAACTGCAGGCGGTGTTCTATGCGGCGGGTACGGTCAAGCCCTTTGCAGAGCCGCTGCTGGATCGCGGCATCCTGTTGACCAGCGCCTGGGCGGCCAACGCCATGCCGGTGGCCGAGTTCGCGCTGGCGCAGATCCTGCTGGCGTGCAAGGGCTACTTTCGGAACGTGCGTGACTATCGCCCCGAGACGGGCCTGACGCCGCACGAGTGCTATCGTGGCCCTGGCATCTATGACGTGCCGGTGGCACTGATCGGGGCTGGCCAGGTGGCGCGCGCACTCATCGAGAGGCTCAAGCCCTTCAACCTGGACATCCTGGTGGTGGATCCGTTCCTCAGCGAGGCTGACGCGGCCGCCCTGGGCGTGCGGCTGGTGAGTATGGAGCAGGCCTTTCGCGAGGCCTATGTGGTCAGCAACCACCTTCCGAACCTGCCGGAATTGGTGGGCGTACTGGGAGGTAACCTTTTCGCCAGCATGCAGCCCGGTGCCGTGTTCATCAATACGGGTCGCGGGGCGCAGGTGGTCGAGAGCGAGTTCGCGGCCGTCATGGCGGTGCGGGCAGACCTGACGGCCTTGCTGGATGTAACCTATCCGGAGCCGCCCGAGCCGGATTCGCCGCTGTACCGGCTGCCCAACGTGCATCTGAGCAGCCACATCGCCGGCTCGTTGAACAACGAGGTGGGCCGGCTGGCCGACTATGCCATGGAAGCATTCTGCGAGTGGCGCGAGGGGAAGGTACCTCGGTATGCAGTGACCCGCGAAATGCTGGAACGCATGGCCTGAGCATTCAAGACACTGGAGGACGAATGGGACAACTGGACGGCAAAGTAGCGATTATCACCGGCGGGGGAAGCGGCATCGGCAAAGGCATCGCGCGTCTCTATGCCAGCGAGGGGTGTGCCGTAGTGCTGGCGGGGCGCAAGGCTGAGCGTCTGGAGGCTGCCGCCGAGGAGATGCGGGCGGCGGGTGGCAAGGCACTGGCCGTCCCCAGCGATGTGGCCAATGAGGATCAGGTGGCGGCGCTGTTCGCGCGCACCATGCAAGAGTACGGCCGGCTGGACATCCTGGTGAACAGCGCCGGCGCCTTTGATGGCGGCTGGATCGAGGACATCCCCCTCTCTGCCTGGCAGAACGTGGTGAACGCCAACCTGACGGGGCCCTTCCTCTGCATCCGCGAGGCCTTTCGCATCATGAAACCAGCCGGGGGTGGCCGAATCGTCAACATTGGCAGCATCTCGGCCCAGCGCAGCCGCGAGCGGTCGGCGCCCTATACCGCCACAAAGTTCGGTGTCTGGGGACTCACCCAGGCCGCCGCGCTGGAGGGTCGCGACTATGGCATCGCCGTGAGCGCGCTGCACCCGGGCAACACCCTCGTTGAGCGTCGTGCGCTGGGCCAGCAGCACGGACGGGCGGCCGATGAGGAGCCGATGTTCGACGTCGACGTCATCGCGCGCACGGGGTTGCTGATGGTGACCTTGCCACCTGAGGCCAATATGCTGGAGGCGATCGTGCTGCCCTTGCAGCAAAAGTACCTCGGCCGGGGATAGGGTTTTGCGCTGCATCGCGAGAGCGCGGTGGATTTGCCCTGGCGGGTCGCCTGGATAGGCGGCCCGCTCTCATCTCGAGACGCTGCGTTCCGTGGCTGGAGCCCTGCGCGGTTTGCCGGTGGGGCGGCCATTCGCTAGAATATAGGCCTTGAGGCAGGCGTCGCTTTGGGCAGAGGGGCCCTGAGCCGTGCCTGGCAAAGAGCGCAGATGTGTTGTGCGAGGAGAAAAGAATGCCGCAGATATCGCTTGGAACATGGGCCTTTTTGCGAGGGCCTTATGCAGACAATCCGTGGAGTCTTGAGCGCGTGCTCGACTTTGCGGCGGAGGTCGGTTATGAGGGCGTCGAACTGAGCGGGTATCGCCCACACGCTCACTATGACGACTATGACACACCGGAAAAGCGCCAGGAATTGCGCGCCATGATCGAGAGCCGCGGGTTAGCCGCATCGGGTTATGCCCCTGACCTGCGCCATGTGCCGGCGGCGCTGACCGATGAGGAGACCTATTTGGCCGAGATCATGAAGGCCATGGAGCTCTGTGTCGGCGTGCGCACCGATGTGCTGCGGGTGGATACTGGCGTGCCGCCCGAGGAACTCACCGCTGACGAATACGCCGAGCGCTTTCGCAGGGTCGTGGTGAATTGGGACAAGGCCACCGAGGCAGGGCTAAAGATCGGTGTCGGGCTGCAGTGGGAGTTCGAACCCCGCTTTCTGATCAACAAGGCCAGTGAAGTGCGTCGCCTGCTCGAGGCTATGCCCGAGCGCAACATGCATGTCATTCTCGACATGAGCCATGCCTATATGATGACAGTCATGGGAGCACGCCAGCCTGGCATTCGACAGACGTTGCCGTATGGTATCGTCTCGTTGGGGCGCGATATCCAGGACTATATCGGGCACCTGCATCTGTCGGACACCGACGGCACGATCTCGCCGCGCAGCGAGAGCAGCTCGCACGTGGCGTTGGGGCAGGGCAAGATCGACTATGAAACGGACCTTTACTACCTCCGCGAGGAGCTGAAAAAGCTCTCCTGGTGGACGGTGGACCTTAACGAGAACGACGACCCGGAGGCAGCTGCCCGAGAGTCGTTGTTTGTGGCGCAGGAGCTATTGCACACTTACGCCATCTGAGCACGGGCCGGGAATCGCTGCAGAGCGGAATCTCGGACCACGCAATATACAGGACTGCAGGGCACGCAACCGGACGCGTGCCCTGTTGCTACAGGGCATGAATCGCATGAAGCGGGGCGTAGCAAGAGCGACTTGAGGGGGCGCCGATGGGGATCGTGATCTGCAATCAGGGGGGCGGTGTGGGCGTTGGCCTGGCCGCTGGTGTGCTGCGTGAGGGCGGTACCGCACTCGATGCCATTGAGCTGGGCATCCGCGCGGTGGAAGCAGATCCTGAGAACCACACCGTGGGGACCGGCGGCTGGCCGAACTTGCTGGGTCAGGTGGAGCTGGATGCCGCCATCATGGATGGTCGCACGCTGCGCACCGGTGCAGTGGGAGCGCTGCAGGGCTACCTGCACCCGATCAGCGTCGCTCGAGCGGTCATGGAGCAATTGCCGCACGTGCTGCTGGTGGGGCCAGGGGCGGCGCGGTTCGCAGCAGAGAGCGGGACGGAAGCCGGGGAGAACCTCACGCCCGAGGCCAGGGCGTTCTGGGAGCGCTGGCGCGACGGGAGCGGTGCGGGCAACAGGGTTGAGGCCGCCTCAGGCGGTCCGCTCGCCGATCTGGCGTGGCGCGCCGCCGACCCCATGCACACGCACGGGACGACGGTGTACCTCGCCCGCGACGATGCCGGGCACATGGCGGCCGGCGTGAGCACGAGCGGATGGGCGCTCAAATATCCCGGGCGGCTTGGCGATTCGCCGATCGTCGGCGCCGGGTCCTATGTGGACGATCGGTACGGCGCTGCGGCATGCATCGGGCAGGGCGAGCTCACTATCCGGGCCGGCACCGCGCGTTCCATTGTGCTCTATCTCAAGATGGGGCTGTCGCTGCGGGGCGCCTGCGAGGAGGCCATGCGAGACCTGCAGCACATGTCGGACGACTTGCTCTCCTTTGTGATGATTCACGCCCTGAGCGCGCGCGGCGAGCATCACGCGCTCTGCTGGGGCGATCACCCGGACCCGCAGTATTGGGTGTGGAACGGGCAGCATGCCGATCCTGTGCTTATCGCCGCGCAGGTGACACAGCAGGGCTAGTGCACGTGCAGTTATCCAGGAAAGGAGCCGGGGCGCATGAGAGTGCTGGTCATCGGTGGCAGCGGGCTTATCAGTACAGGCATCACCAGGCAACTCCTCGCACGCGGTGACGATGTCTGGTGGTATAACCGAGGGCGGTCAGCCTCGGATCTGGCCAGCCAGGTACACCTGATCCAGGGAGATCGGACGGACGCGGCGCGGTTTGAAGAACAGCTGTCAACAGCTGGCGCATGGGACTGCGTGATCGACATGATCTGCTACCGGCCCGAGGAGGCCGCCAGCGCGATGCGTGCTCTGGAAGGACGCACGGCTCATTACGTGTTCTGTAGCACAGTGGACGTTTATACCAAGCCGGCCGAACGGTACCCGATCGTCGAGAGCTGTGAGCGTTCGCCAACGCCTAGTTTCCCATACGCCTATCATAAGGCGGCCTGCGAGCGTGTGCTGTGGGAGGCTCATGAGCAGGGCAGACTCCAGGCGACAGCCATTCGCCCCGCGCATACCTACGGCGAAGGCGGCACGGTCTTACACACCTTTGGCTTTGACACGTGGATCATCGATCGCATCGTGCGCGGGTTGCCCTTGGTGGTGCACGGCGATGGTCGCTCGCTTTGGTCCTGCTCTCACAGGGATGACGTGGCTGCGGCCTTTGTCAGCGCCGCGGCACACCCACAAGTGGCCGCCGGCCAGGCGTATCATGTAACAGGCGAAGAATGGTTGACCTGGGATCGCTATTACGAGACTCTGGCGCAGGCTCTGGATGTTCGCTGTCCTCCGCTGGTGCACATCCCGACTGAGCTCTTGGAACGAGCACTCCCGGAGCAGGCACTGTGGTGCGTTGAGAATTTCTCGTACAACAATATCTTTGACAACACAGCGGCGCGGCGTGACCTGGGTTTCCAGTACCGTATCACGGTCGAGGATGGATTTCGCCGTTTGGCGAAATGGCTCCAGGCGAATGACCGGGTGCAGCCGGCAGAGAGTGCTCCCTACTATGATGCGGTGATCAGAGCCTGGGAGCACCTTGGGAACGGCATGGTTGATAAACTCGCGTCGTATCGCGCCGGGCAGAGCGGCTAGAGCGCGATCTCGACCTCCGCCTCGATCTCGACGGGTAGCCCTTGCGGCAGATCCGCCATCCCCACGGCGGAACGCGTGTGCTGCCCCGCCTCGGGGCCGTAAAGCTCCAGGATCAGATCGGAAAAGCCGTTGATCACTGCGGGCTGTTGCGTGAACCCTGGCACTGTGTTGACCATGCCGAACACCCGGAGCCAGGCGGTGACACGGTCCAGGTTCCCCAGTTCACGTTTGAGGCTTGCCAACATATTGAGCGCGGTGAGCCTGGCGGAGATATACGCTTCCTCGATGGTCACCACGCCACCCACCTTGCCAGAGGGGCCGGCGATGGAGCCATCGGGCAGTAACGGACCGTGCCCGGAGAGATATGCGCGATTGCCGCGCACGCGGACCCACTGAAACGGCAGGCGCATGCCCTCAGGCAGCTTGATCGGCTGCGGCAGCTCCAGTCCCATTTCCTCCAGACGCCGTTCAATGTGCATGCTGTCCGCCTCCCTGTTATCCCTCTTGGCTCACCTATGACGCTGGACACATTATATTGCTCGCGTTGGCGAGTGGCCAGCGGCAACCCTCTCGTCCGCTTGGGCACTTGAGGTGCCAGGCGGCCGCCGCTATAATCGGCTCATACTAGATCACTCGTCGATCCGACGCGTCAGGTGTCCGCTGCCCGGTAGGAGGCGACCCATGCCGAAAGCCTTCGTTGTTGCGAACCCCAGGTCGGGCAGTGCCAATATCGATCAGTTGCGCGGAGCCCTGGCGCGCCGGCTGATCGATCCATGGAGCTATGAGCTGTACCTCCTCCAGGAGGGGCGCGATATTGGGCCGGTGATCAAGGAGCATGTGGCGGCGGGGGTGGATGCGGTGGTCGCCGCGGGTGGAGATGGCACAGTCCGCGCCGTCGCAGCAAATCTGGTGGGGACCGAGGTCAAGCTGGGCATTCTTCCAGCAGGGACCGCCAATGTGCTCGCACATGATACGGGTCTGCCTACCCGGTTGGAGGATGCGCTGGGTCTGATCGCCGGGGAGCATGATCTCCTCGCCCTTGACGCCATTCAGGTGGGCGACGCCTATGCGTTTTTGAACTTGAGCATCGGACTGAGCGCCGGGATTATCCGCGACACGGCCTCCGAGGACAAGCAGCGCTTTGGCATGCTCGCGTATGTGTGGTCAGGCGCCAGGAATCTATTCGCAGCAGGCGTCAAGGACATCGATCTCACTCTTGACGGTGAGGAGATGCGACTGCGCGCCATGGAGGTTCAGGTGGCCAACTGCCCGTCGATGGGACTGCCCGATCTGCGTGCCTCGACCAGCATCCATCCTGCGGACGGCGTTCTACAGGTTGTCGCCTTTCGCGCCCGCGATGTGCGCGACTATCTGCATGTAGCCTGGGAGCTGCTGCTCGGTCGCCGCCGGATGCGCCGGCACATTCAGGTCCTGGACGTTCAGGACGAGGTCACGATCACGTGCCGGGAGCCGCTGGACGTACAAGCCGATGGCGATCTGATCGGCTGCACGCCCGTGACCGCCCGTGTGATTCCTGGAGCGGTGCAACTCATCGTTCCCAGGACGCAGCAGGCAGTCCGGGGCGACTCCCAGATCCGGTGACGGCGACTAGGGACGAGAAGGACCTTCAGGGAGGCGTGTAGTGGGACTGCATACGATTCAATGGCGGAGCGCGACGATCGGCAAGAACACCACGATGCAGGTGCTGGTACCCGACGGGGATCCTCCCTTTGTGACCATCTACTTGCTGCACGGCCTGACGGGCGATGCCTCGGTCTGGGCGAGGTTCCACAACCTCGAGCGGGTCATGGAAGGCAAGCCAGCGGTCGTGGTAATGCCGGATGCCGATCGGTCCTTTTATGCCAACGACCCGCGCTCGGGCGGCCTGCCGTATGAGGACTATGTCGCGGACGAGATCCGCACCTATGTGGAACGTGTCTTTCCCGTGCGACGCGAGCGGGAGGCGCGCGCCTGCGTCGGCCTGAGCATGGGCGGGTACGGCGCCCTGTTGCTGTCGCTCAAGCACCCCGATCTGTTCTGCGCCGGCGCATCGATCTCGGGCTCGACCTACTACGGGCACGACATGACCGGCCGGCACGAGGATGACGACGTGGGTGCTCTGGGGCGGGCGCTGCCCCGCGAGACGAACGATGTCTTTTACCTGACGGAGCATCCGGCGCCAGGCAGCCCCTCGGTCGCCCTGCGCCTCTCCTGCGGCACCGAGGACTACCTGTACGACACAAACCTGGCGTTCCACGAGCACCTCGCCGGCTTGGGCGTGGCCCACGAGTGGATTGAGCATCCCGGCGCGCACGACCATGGGACCTGGGATGTCCAGGTGCCCCAGGCGGTGGAGTGGGTGTTGGGGAGGATGGGCCGGAACGCAGACAGCATCGGTTGAGCGTCGCGGAGCGGAGGATAGCACGATGTTTGAGCACACGTGGGGCACGGCATCAGATGTTGTAAGATATGCCAGTCTGGACCCATCAGAGGGGACTTGCGCAGAGCAACCGGTGTTACATTCAGCCGATAGCCGAAAACTGGACTTGCAGGAAGTCACCCGTGCTCAGGCTCGTCGCGTGGGGCTGCTGTACGTTGTCGTGGCCGGCTACATGGCATGGGAGTTCCTGCCAGGCAGCCCATTCCGATGGCAGGAGTTTGTTATTTGGGCACTAGTGCTCGTGGCTGGTGTCACAGCGGTGGTGTTTTGGGAACGCCTGCCACAGCTTGCCTATGCATCATTGCTGATTCTGCCCGTCACCAGTCATATAGTTGCCCTGGGTGGCTACCCAGAACCTCTCCAGTATTTCGGTATCATGATCATTCTCACTAACGCAGCGGTTGGTCCATGGCATGGCCTGGCAGCGGCGGTATTGGACGCCGGCGGCCTGGCACTCAGCCGACAACTCCCAGGCTTGGTGCCGCTGGTGCCCATCTATGCGATTATTGTTGTGACCCAGTTCATCTCTTTTCGTGGCCTGTATACGTTTCTAGAATGGTCATGGAACAGCTCTGAACGTGCCAATCAACTGCTTGCACAGCTGCGCGAAAGCCGCGGAAAGCTGAACCGCACCTTGGAGGCGCTCACGGAGGCATCGCGGCGCCTCGAACGCAGCAACCGGGAACTGGCCGTTGCCCGGCAGGAAGCTGATGAGGCAAGGGCGCTCCGCGAGCAGTTTGTAGTCAATATCAGCCACGAGTTGCGAACGCCGCTAAACCTGATCGTAGGTTTTGTGGAGATGATGTATCTCTCGCCTGAGAGCTATGAAGGGGTACGATGGACTCCGGAGCTTGTCGGTGACATTGGCCGAATGTATCGCGCTGGTCGACACCTGGAGAGCCTGATCAGCGATATTCTGGACCTGTCGCGGATCGATTCCGCCAGGATGCCCATGCTTCGTGAACTGCTCAGTCTGCGTTCCGTAATCGATGAGGCAGCTGAAACTATTCGGCCGTTGCTCGAACAGCGGGGTCTGCGCTATGAGATCAGCTACGATCCAGATATCCCCAGCCTGCTGATTGACCGTACCAGGATCCGTCAGGTTATGCTGAATCTTCTGAACAACGCGATCCGCTTTACCGATCAGGGTGCCATTACTGTGGCAGTTCGATGTTTCGAGAATCGCGTAGAAGTCTCTGTACGTGATACAGGAGTTGGCATTCCGCGTGAACAGGTCGCGCACATATTCGAAAAGTTCTCTCAGGCACACGTGGGTGCACGAAGTCGCGGGGGAGCTGGGCTTGGACTTGCGCTCAGCCGGCAGTTCGTCAGGCTGCATGGCGGTGACATGTGGGTAGAGTCTGAAGAGGGTCAGGGAAGTTGTTTCACATTCTCGCTGCCGTTGCCTGGCGTTCGCCTGCCCTATGCACAGGACCTAGTCAGTGTGCCTCCAAGAGCAATGCAGGAGGACCTGGGGCCGGTTCTGGTCGTGGATTCCGATCCCGGTATTGCCGAGATGTTGTCTCGCTATCTAGGTGATCGTGATGTAAGTGCGTTACCATCGCTGGAGGATCTTGATGAAGCGATTACGGAGCAGCACCCTTCGGCTGTGATTGTGAACGAGCTGCCGAATGCGTCTCCATCTGAGTGGCTGGCGTCGCCCGGCAGATCCTGCGAGCGATACAATGTGCCTGTTCTGAGGTGCTCAATCCCCAGTCCTTCCTGGCTGGGGCTTGTAACAGGAATGCGCGACTGCCTCACCAAGCCTGTCTCGCGTGAAATGCTGTCGCGAGTGTTGCACAGTGTAACCAATCCGGGAGCACGTGTGCTTGTCGTAGACGATGACCCTGGGTTCGTTAGTCTCATGGCCAGGATGATCGAGACCCTTGACGAGAACTATCTGGTTTACGTCGCCTACTCGGGCGAACAGGCGCTAGATGCTTGTCGCGCACATTGGCCCGATTTGGTTCTTCTCGACCTGCTGATGCCCGAACTAGATGGATTCGCGGTGATCTCGGAACTGGATAAAGATAAAGAGCCGAGGGATATCCCGATCGTTGGTATCACGGCATCAAGCTACGCTGAAGAATTGCTCCTGCAGAGAGGAAACTACTTTACGCTGACGCAGTCTGGCGGGCTTACGGCCGGAAAGCTGACGGATCTTCTCGCCGCAGTGCTGGATATCGTTCGCCCGGACTATGCACGCCCTGTCAAGACGGTCTGAACCGCTTCGACCAGCTGTCGCTGTGTCACTGGCTTTCTCAGGAACGCATCGGCCCCAAGTGATGCCGAAAGCTCTGGGTCATCGATGACTGAGCATACGATAACGCGTGGTCTGCGCTCCTGAGGCAGACGCTGCAGCATGTGCATCAGCTCCCAGCCATCTCTGCCCGGCAGCATGATGTCAAGGATGACAACCTGAGGTCCGTATTCCCCCACTTGGATGAGGGCCTCGTCGTAGCTTGCGGCGCTGTACACCCGGTACGGTAGAGATTGCAGGTAGCGCCTGAGAAGCGCGATCATATCCTCGTTGTCATCAACCAGCAGTATTGAGGCCCCGGAGGCCAGCCCCAGTCGTACCTCGACGACGCAGGTCTTTTCTATCTTGCGGGTGACACAAGAGATGTCCAAAAGACGGAAAATCTCGTACGCCACAGCCAGAGGGTTCTGGGCCTCTGGCTCGCGATCGGGAGCCTCCCCATCATAGACCATAGACAGTTGAGCCTTATCTTCAAGCGACTCTAGCGTAACACTCAGGCTGGTGTTTGGTTGGGTGCATGCAATGAGGTGCCGAATCAGGTTGAGCAGCGCCTGCCTGAGGAGTACGCGCTGACCGACTACATAGACCGGGTTATTCGGGCTCTTGACCTTGACTTGTACGTGAAGGTCGTGCGCAAGACTCTCAATCTGTTGCGCAGTCTGGCGTACGATCGCGGCTAGATCGACGAGGTCGGAGCTGTTCCCCAACAGACGCTCCAACTCGGTGCGGACCCGAGCGGAATCCTTTCCGGCATTTTCTGGAAGATCTGGGGCTTCTTCAGCCATGAGGACATCGGCCAGGGCAGTGATCGCGCGCTGTAGCGTGCGATATCCCTGTCGTTCCGACATTCCAAGCTGCAAGGCGATACCGGTCATGTTGCGTCGCGCGAGGGTGTACTGGTAGAGCACTTCATAGCTCTGGGCATCCAATGCGTGCTCGTCGCCGGAATTTGGCGCGAGCCGATCGATCGCCAAACGGAGAGCGCGCTGCAGAGCAAGGCCCCTTGAGAGATCCGTTGTGTCCGATAGATGGATGATCTCCGCCAGTACGTCATCTGACTCTAGGTATGCCGGATCATTGATATGAACCAGTGCACGGCGAATCGTACTGACTAGCAATGCGTGGTCAAGCATGGTTGATCCCCTTCGTTGTCAATTCGATGTCAGAATGTCGGCAGACAGCATTCGTCGGCTTACCTATAATCAGGCTATCGGAAAGAAATGAGGTGCGGATCTCAGGTAAAATCGCTCATCGAGGCGGTGGTTTCTTTGTCGTACCGCGTATTGTACTGGCTGCTCAGCCAGTCTAGCTCCAAAGGGGGGTACCAGCAAAACTTGCAGATTCAGGGTTCGCAACCATCGAAAGCGGTTCTGCATCGTCAAATACACGGAAGGAGAAGTGAGAATGCTAACGCGTAGAGAGTTGCTCAAGGGTCTAGCAGTCTTCTCGGCAGGGGCGGCTCTGTCAGCATGCGCTCCTAGTGCTACCGAGACGACTACGGAGTCGGCAGCCGAGGGCACCGCGGCGGAGAAGGAGGCTGCTGCTCCGGCCGCCAAAGAGAAGACGCAGATTGTGATGTGGCATCAGTGGGGCGATACCTTTGCCATGAAGGAGATGGTGGAGGATATCTTTAACAGCACCATTGGTGAGGAGAAGGGCATCGAGGCCAAGATCGAGTTTGTGGCGCAGACTGGTGGCACGCAAGCGTCGGAGAAGTTCATGACGGCCATCGTGGGCGGCACGCCCCCCGACTGCTACTGGTTCGATCGCTTCCTGACGGCCGCCTGGGCAGGGCAAAACCTGTTTATGCCACTCGATGACTACATGGAAGCCAACGCCTGGGACCGCGACGACTTTATTCCTCTGGCCATCAACGAGGCCACACTGTGTGGCAAGATGTATGCCCTTGCGATTTTCACTGACTGCACACAGTTCTACTGGAGGAAAGACCACTTCCGTGAGGCTGGTCTGGATCCAGAGAGGCCGCCTCAGAACAGGGACGAGGTGGACGAGTATGCGGAGATCTTGACCAAGAAGCGTTCAGATGGCAGCTATGAGCGCCTCGGACTCATCCCTCGTGGGATTCACTATGGTTGGGCATATACCTACCTCGGGACACCGCTCAAGCCTCTCGGGAAGAACTTCTGGGACTTTGAAGCAAACAAGGCAGTGTGCGATGATCCGCGCATTGTCGAGTGCGTGAAATGGATGAAGAGCTACGCGGACAAGTATGACGTTGAGATGGTGGATGCGTTCCGGTCCGGGTTTGGCGGCAACGAGACGGACCCATTTGGCCTTGGTCTGGTGTCCATGCAGCGCAACGGAGACTGGATGCTCAGCACTTATGATCGGTACTTCCCGGATCTGGAATTTGGGACGTCTCGTGTGCCAATTCCGGAGGGGCTCTCTGAGTCCGCTTGCGGCGGGGGATGGGCAATGGTGATCCCGGTAGGCTCGCCGCATCCGGACGAATCGTGGGAACTGTCTAACTATATCACCAGCAAAGAGGGCATGGAGTACTACTGCAAGAACAAGAAGCAGCTTCCCGTGCGCAAGAGTGTTCTGGCGCTGCCCTTCAACGTCGAGGATCCGCGGCACATTCCGTGGGTCGAGACGACGCCGAACCTGTGGAACCGTCCCGCCATCCCAGCGGGTCAAGTTCTGTGGACGGAGATCAACACGGCCGAGGACCAGATTATCCACAACCAGCTGAGCGTTGAGGATGCTCTTGCCGAGGTCAACAAGAAAGTCGATGCGGCGATGGCGTCGTTCGACTGCTCCATGCTCAAGTAATTGGGCTCGAGAACCCAAAGGGCGACGCTTACCAAGCGTCGCCCTCGCATTGACTGAGAAGGGCCAATAGTGGCGATGGAACGACAGCCGGGAGAAGCATATGTCTAGCACTACAATTCGGAAGCCCGGAATTTCGCCCTCGACATGGGTCACATTGAAGGGCCTGGCTTTCTGTTCTCCTTGGATCCTAGGATTGCTTTTGTTTTACCTCTACCCAATGCTGACTTCTTTATACTGGAGTTTTACCGATTATCGCATAATGAATTCGCCGGTTTGGGTTGGAACGAGCAACTACAAAACCATGCTAACCGACCCCGTGTTTGCAAAGAGCCTCCGGAATACACTGGAATACGTGGCGATGTATTTACCATCCTCCATCATCGTTGCGCTCGGACTCGCCCTCCTGCTTAATACGAACATCCATGGGATGACCTTCTATCGCAGCCTGTACTACTTTCCAGTGCTGGTCCCGGGCGTTGCATCAGCCATTGTGTGGAAGTGGGTGCTGGACCCGCAGTGGGGGATTGTGAATGCTCTGTTGCGGAGTCTCGGTCTGCCCACGCCGGGCTGGATTGGTTCTGTGACCTGGGCCAAGCCGTCGCTGGTCCTCATTGCCCTATGGGGAGTTGGAAACTCTGTGGTGATCTACCTGGCCTCTCTCCAGGACGTGCCGCGTTCTCTCTACGATGCGGCAGAGGTGGACGGCGCGAATATCTGGCAGAGGGTCTGGCATGTGACTGTCCCAATGATCACGCCAACCATACTGTTTAACATGATCATGGGAATGATCGGGGCCTTCCAAACTTTCACTGTGCCCTTTGTGATGACACAGGGCACAGGCGAGCCGGGCCAGACTTTGTTGTTCTACTCCATGGTACTATACCGTAATGCGTTCCTATACCTTCAGATGGGAATGGGCTCGACCATGGCCTGGGTGATGCTAGTATTCATCCTGATCCTGACGGGCATAGTGTTCTCCACAACTGATCGTTGGGTGTACTATGGCGGTGCTTAGCCCCTTGCATACCGGGCGTGTCCTAGATATGAGGAAAGGAAGCATACAAGTATGAGGGTTGACGCACAATCAGCACCAAGACAAGTTGTCGTCAGGCGACGGATCAGATGGGGTGCCGTTCTAAGGGAACTGATAACCCACGCCTTCCTTGTCATGGTGTCCATCATGTGGGTTCTGCCTATGGTCTGGATGGTGTCTACTTCGCTCAAGACTGACGCTCAGATCTTCACGTGGCCCCCACAGTGGATTCCCCGACCCTTTCGCTTTGAGAATTACCCCGAGGCAGTGTCGTACATTCCGCTAACGCTATATGCCAGGAATACTGTTTACATTGCGGTAGGCACTATCATCGGCTCGCTCTTTTCGTGTCCACTCGTGGCATACGGATTGGCGCGAATACCCTGGAAGGGACGTAACGTCCTCTTCACTCTGACTCTGGCGACCATGATGTTGCCGTTTCAGGTGACCATGATCCCCCTGTTTGTCATGTTCAGGCAGGTTGGCTGGATCAATACCTGGAGGCCACTCATTGTACCCTCGTTTTTCGGGTCTGCGTTCTATATCTTTCTCTTGCGGCAGTTTTTTATGGGGGTGCCGCAGGATCTTGTGGATGCGGCGCGTATCGATGGGGCAAACGAACTCGGTATTTTCGTACGCATCATTTTGCCACTCGTCAAGCCGGCCCTGGCAGTGATCGCACTGTTTGAACTGCTTAATCGCTGGGGAGATTTCATGGGTCCATTGATCTTCCTGAATGAGTCGAGGCTGTACACTATCTCTCTAGGGCTACAGCAATACCGAAGCGAGCGATCGACGGAGTGGGCCTATCTGATGGCTGCTTCAACGCTGGTTACGCTTCCCGTCATCATCGTGTTCATATTCACGCAGCATACCTTCATTGAGGGGATTACGCTGACCGGCATCAAAGGTTAGTACCAGTGCCCGCGGGCTGTGATCTCAATGGGTCGTCGCCGGCAGTTGATTCCAGCGGCGACCACTTTACGAAAGGGCGATGTGAAGCACTATGGTGGAGAAACTAAAGGTTGGCATTGTAGGAATTGGTGGCATTGCGCGGGGCCAGCACATCCCCGGCTACCGGCGCCGCAGCGACGCACAGATTACCATGTTCTGCGACGTGAATGAGGATGCTCTCAAGAGCATGGGAGAGGCCTACGGCGTACACCATCTCACCACCGACTATCGCGAACTAGTGACCTCGGACATGGTGGATGCGGTGAGTGTGTGCACGTCTAATGACATGCACTACCCGGTCACGATGGCAGCTATCGAAGCAGGGAAGCACGTGCTATGCGAAAAGCCCCTGGGCATGAACTATGCACAGACGCGAGAGATGTACGAGGCTGCCAAGGCCAGGGGAGTCGTCGCCGGGGTGGGCTTTGTTCACCGCTGCACACCGTCCTCACGTCTCGCTCAGCGGATTGTCTCGTCTGGAGCGCTGGGCGAGATCTATCACGTGATCGCTATCTACTCAGCTGGCGGCGGTCCAGACTCGAATTTCCCGCTGGTGTGGCGGCGGCAGAAGGAGTACGCTGGCGCCGGCGTGAGCTGGGACCTGGGTGCGCATATGGTCGACATGGCCCGCTGGTGGTTGGGGCAGGAGATCACGGCTGTTTCTTCACGGCTCGAGACTTTTGTGAAGGAAGCGCGGCTCCTCTCTGGTGAGGGCATGGGCAAAGTGACCACCGATGATGCGTCTTCGTTTCTGGCCGACTTTGAGGGCGGCGCTATCGGCACCTTTATCAACAGCAACCATTTCACGGCGCGAGGCTTTGATCAGCGTATCGAGGTCTACGGCAGCAAAGGTGCCATCCGGTACGATCAGGACCGGCCGTACGAACTCCAGGCAGTTGTCGGAGATGACATGATGCGTCTCTTTGCTGTGCGGGGAATCGAGCGTCCCGAACCTTATCCGTGGGTACCGGTTCCGCTCGAGTTGCGCGACAAATGGCCAAAGCACACGCTTACACCTGACTTTGTGGCTGCCATTCGCGGCGAGTCCGACTTTTTGCCTACATTCTACGACGGCATGAGAGTACAGGAGGTGCTCGACGCGCTTTTGCTCTCGAACGAGCAGCGACAATGGATCTCGCTGCCGCTGGCTGATAAGTGAACCACGGGAGGAAGGCATGAAACTCGGTGTTGATACCTACAGCATCCGCTCACAGGGGTGGGATGCCTTTGGCTATCTAGAGTACAGCAAGTCGATCGGACTGGACATCGTCCACTTTTCGGACATGGACTCTTTCGACAGCTTTGAGCCCTCGTACCTGCGCGAGGTCAAGGCCCGGGCCGACGAGCTGGGGCTGCTGATTGAGGCAGGCATGGGCTCCATCTGCCCTACGTCCACGACGTTCCGGGCGGAACGGGGAACGGCGGTGGAGCAGGCCACGCGGCTGATCAACGTAGCCGTGGAGCTGGGCTCGCCCGTAGTACGCTGCTTTCTGGGGTCCTCTGCCGACAGGCGCACCGTGCTTCCGCTCGAGGCGCACATCCAGTCTACGGTGGAGACCTGCCATGCCGTGCGCGACCTGTCGCGTGAGACGGGCGTCAAGCTCGCCATCGAGAACCACGCGGGCGATCTGCAGGGGCGCGAGATGAAGGAACTGATCGAGCGCGCCGGCCCGGAGACCGTGGGCGTATGCCTCGACAACGGCAACCCGCTCTGGACGCTTGAGGATCCCATGGTGACGCTGGAGCATCTGGCGCCTTATGCCATCACCAGCCATGTGCGCGATACCAGCGTCTGGCCGCACCCGCGGGGCGCTGCGGTGCAGTGGGTGGCCATGGGCGACGGCAATACTGGCCTGGATGCGTGGATCGCCGAGTTCAAGGCGCGCTGCCCTAACACGCCGGTTACGCTGGAGATCATCACCGGCGGCGCTCCGCGGGTGATGCCTTACCTGGAGCGGGACTTTTGGGAGCCCTACAAGGGCGTTCTGGCGCACGAGTTCGCCCGCTTTGAGAAGTTGGTGCGCGAGGGCCAGCCGTTCATCGGTACGATGCTGACAGCCTCCTTTGGCCAGGACCTGCCGGATGAATATCGCGCGGCTCTGGTGGTGCAGCAGCGGCTCGATCTGGAGCGGAGCGTGCGCTACTGCAAAGAGGTGTTGGGTCTGGGCGAGTCCTGACAGGCTCAGCAGCATCACAGAGGGGGCAACCCTGTAAGGTGCCCCCTCTTTTTCGTGCACAGGTGCTATGCTTAGAGTCCCAGTGCGCGGTGCTTCGCGACGATGGCATCCGCCAGTGCGTCCACCTCGGCCAGCGCAGCCTCCGTGGGGTGACCCTTGAGCAGCACCGGCGGGAGGATCTCCACCTTCAGGTCCGGGATCAGTTCGGACAGTTCCTCCACCGCTCGGGTGGCCCAGCCATACGAGCCGATGATTGAGGCAAAGGCCACGCGGGGCTTGAGCGCATTGGCCAGATGCGTGACATAGAACACGGTGGGGTGCGGGCCGCGGTGGAAGGTCGGGGTCCCGATCACGATAGTGCCCGCGTCCACCAGGGCGATCGCCAGCTTGCCGATGTCGGCTACCGAGAGGTCGAACTGATCCACCGGCACATTGGCGGCGCTCAGGCGGGCCACCAGGCGCTCCACCATCAGCCGCGTGCTGCCATGCATCGAGATGTAGGGCACTACCACGCGGTTGCCGGGACGGTCGGCCACCCAGTCGCGGTAGGCCTCCAGGATCATCTCGGGCCGCTGGTAGATCGGACCGTGGCTGGGCGCGATCATGTCGATATCCAGGCCGTCGAGCTTGTTCAGGTTGCGTTGGATGATGCGCCGGAAGGGCATCATGATCTCGGCATAGTAGCGCTTGGCCGCCTCGTACACCTTGCTCTCGTCGGTGACATAGAGCTCGCCGGTGGCCAGATGCGAACCCAGCCAGTCGCAGCTAAAGAGGATACGCTCCTCCTCCAGGTAGCTGACCATCGTTTCCGGCCAGTGGACCCAGGGTGTATGCAGGAACCGCAGGGTGCGGTCTCCCAGCGAGACGGACTCGCCATCCGCCACTGTCTGGATGCGTTCGTCGGCGATACCCAGGTGGTCGATCAGCAGCGGTTTGGCCTGAGGCGTGCAAAGCACGCGGGCCTCGGGGTACCGCTCCAGGACCAGAGGCAGGCTGCCCGAGTGATCCTGCTCCGCGTGGTGAGACACCACATAGTCGATCCGGGGCACCTGCTCCAGGTATCCCAGCAGGACGTGTGCCATGGCTGGATCGACGGTGTCGAGCAGCGCAACTTTCTCGCTGCCGCGAATGAGATAGGCGTTATAGCTCGTGCCATCGGGGAGAGGGACCAGGGCATCGAACAGGCGCCGGTCCCAGTCGATGGCGCCCACAAAGCTGACTCTGTCCGAAATGGTACGCGGTTCCATGCGACCTCCTGTCTCTTTGCACAAAGGGGCAGATCACCCCACTGCGCTGGCGATTGCGGCGATCCAGCTGCTCAGTCCAAGGACGGCGGCGCCCAGAACGATGTTGAGCACGAGCAGCCCGCCCTTGAGTTTCATGCTGTTGGCAGCGACGAGCCGGCTGCGCACGACAGCGATGACGACCATTACGGCCGATAGAGCGTGTTTGACCGCCAGGACGGCACCGTAGGTACCACTGGCGTCGACGCCCCCCATGGTGACAGCGCGGCGGCGCAACAGCAAGCCTGTGACAAGCAGTATGGCCACAGATATGCCTGACACGACGCTGAGCCGGTTCTGGATGTTCGTGAGCAGCTGCGCGGTCTGCGGTCCCATGCCGAGGCTCTTGCGTGCGGCAGGGATCACCACCAGCGCCAGGGCCAACATGCCCCCGATCCAGGCGGCGGTGGCCAGGTCATGCAGTGTTCCCACGATGATCATCATGGTCTGCTGGTTCATTATGCCCCCTGGGCGCGGCGCGGATGCGGCGTCTTGACCACCATGAAGCGGAACAGCGCATCGCCTTCGTTCGAGAGCCGGTGCGGGATCCCCTTCGGGCTGTTGACCAACGTGTCCACGCCCATCTCCGCTCGCTCCTCACCGATCTCGACGATGCCGGCGCCCTCGAGGCCGTAGAAAAAGACGTCGACAGGGGTCGTGTGCATCTTCATCCCGTCTCCAGGCTGGATGGAGATCATTACGACCTGTACCTCATCGGTGTTCAGAAG
>ENA-OSEO01001259-OSEO01001259.1-sediment-metagenome-genome-assembly--contig:-NODE-1259-length-48897-cov-14.115158_pt1 | contig 48897 bp, 41 predicted proteins | sample MGYA00237883_ERZ534232 | MGnify/ENA metagenome assembly ERZ534232 | reverse complement strand
AAATACAAAAAGACGTCAGAAATGATTTGACAGGTGACCCCATAGAAGGATGGGTAGAGCGAAGCGAAACCCATCAACTAGGATCGTATGGGGCCTACGGAACCGGCGTTCAGAAAAAGGAGACACAGAGGACTAACTTGAAGATGGAGAACCTATATGAAATTCTTTAAGTCTATTCTGGGCTTGGTATCACTCGCAGTTTTTTCCCTCCTTTTTCCCCTGGGAGAAGCGTATGCTCAGTACAGGAGTTATGATGGCTGGCACGGGGGCATGATGGACTGGGGCTGGGGGATGGGCTGGATTGGAGGAATATTCATGATTCTCTTCTGGATTCTCATCGTTGTTGCATTGGTCTTCTTCGTCAGATGGCTGATTCAGAACACCAGGGGAGGGACGACATCCTCCCGAACGGAATCGTCCAGGGCCCTGGATATCCTCAAGGAGCGGTATGCCCGGGGAGAAATCGACAAACAGGAGTTTGAGGAAAAGAAAAGGGACCTCTCCTGAGACCGTCCCCGCCGTTCCTGGGGGGTACTCTTCAGGGACTGCCGCGATTTGCCGCTCAGCATCAAAAAGTCAAGGATCTCTGGAATCCGACAACCGCCCTGAAATCCGGGGAATCGTCGCCGATGCCGGTGCCGATCCCAAAGGTGAAGACAGTGAGAGGGTTGCACTGGTACCGGATACCGGCTTCCAGGAGGTTATAGGTTTGCCCCTCTTCGATCTGCTGCTCCCTCACAAAATCCAGGACCAGAAACGCATCGGCCGTTATCGCACGATCATAGCCGATGATTGCAGAGTAGTAGTCGTCCCGCTCATCGTGGAGCGGGTCCGTGTTATGGTTCCAAATGACGTTCAGGTGGAGCCTGTGAAACAGTGCGCTTCTTCCGATCGACTTTGTCGCGATGAACTTCGTCCTGGTATCGACCCCCTCCCCTTCATCGCTTGTGGGAAATAGGACAGCACCGGCAATGGCGAATGCCGGGAGGAGGAGACCTTCCTGATTGAAGTTATATAATGCCGAGAGCTCTACGTCTCCTATGCCCTTGTCGTCGACCGCGGAGCCGTAGTTGAACGGCACCGCTACTTCCACTTCCATATTGCGCCAGATTCCGAACTCAAACCGGGGTTCAAGCCGCAGATGCTCCTCACCCTCTTTGGTATGATCCCATCGAACCAGCCCCTGTACCTCCCTGTTGCGAAAAGCGGTCGGAAGCGCGTCTTCGACCTCTACCGGCAAGCCTTCCTCCAGGTTGTAATGATCCGCAGCATGCGATGGGACCACCCCCGCCCTGAAAAGACCTGACACGATCATTAAAAGAAAGATCCCCACTGCAGCCATCACTCTTTTGCAAATTTCCGGTCTCATATCCTTCTCCTCCAGGGAAGTGGGTTAGGGCTTCGTCACATCCTGTACGCTCATGGTCTTTTGCACCGCGCCCGCTGGAAGTGATGGGGGCGAAGGATCGGTCCCCATGGAAATAGAGGCGACGTCGGGCAGGTTACCGTACTTCTCCTGCCACCCCTTCAACATGGCCTCGATCATTTTGGTGGGTGCAACACCTGGTTTCATGCTCTCCGGGTCCATTTTCATGTCGGGCATGAGCTGCTTCATCGCATCGTGAATGCTGCCCGGGATTTCCCCTTCCTCCATTCCGGGCGCCAATTTCATGTAGAACTGATCCATCATTTTTTTCTTCATGTCTTCGGACATGCCGTCTGGCATCATCACGGGCATCATTTCCATCATCATCTCTTCCATGATGCGGTTCATCTCCCCCTTTGCGCCCTTCATCCAGTCAGCGTAAACTCTCGGGTCCATATCCGGATGAGGGAGAGAGAACTTGCGGGTTAGTTTCTCATCCCCGGGCCGGTAACTCATGGCCTCGATCACACGGTAGAGCTCCCTCCGCTTCTCCTGGGGCGTCCATTTGTCGTAGGCAAGAATGTCGTATGCGATGCCGTGGAGCATGTGCAGGTTGTCGAAGATGTTGGCCGACTCAGGGGAGAGGCGTGAGTAACGGGGCATGACCTCCCGGCTGAGAAGCATCCTCAGAGGACGATTCTGGATGACCTGCGAATAATAGGTGAAATCGGTCTCCTTCACCATCCGATCCTGCTCCTGGTCGTTTCCCCCCAGCATCATGGCCTCATAGATCACCGGATGCCACCAGTGCGCCGCATAGAAAAAGTTGTTTGACCGCGGGTAGTAGTTGCGAAACAGGGTGGCATACGGCTTCATCATCACGCCGGCGCGCCGCATGGTCACATCGAGCGGCGCAGGGCTTCTGGGCACATCGAGTCTTTCGAGGTAGTATCTGACCGAACGATCGGTCCATTCCCCTTTGTCGCTCCAGGGGATCGATTGTTCGGAAAGCACGTCGTATGTCTGTTCATGGTGCATGTGAGTCCAGTTGATTGCCCTGTAGAGGTTAAAGGCAAACCGGGCCGTGTAGGGGCCAAAGTATTCCATCGTGGGTTCGGTCCTGGGCGGGTTGTACAGGCACGAGAGGTACTCGGCATCCGTCTCGATATCCGCTTCCTCGTGCTGCTCAAGCGGGGTCAACTGCAGGACATCGTGCTGCTTGGCATGTGCAAAATGAATTGCGGCCGAGATCCGGAAAGCCTGGTTGTGCCTGTGGAAGAATGCGATGTTGTAGGGTCCTCTCAGGTAGGAGACCTCGTCCCTCTGCTCGATGGCGGCGACCGGCCCTGCGGCCGCAGAAACAAGCAGGAGTGCTGCGGCAGTGATGCGGATCACCCTCTTTTTTCCCCATGTTTTCATACTCTTCTCCTTTCGGTCGCGATTCTGGATGAACTGCCTTCGAATCAGTACTCTTGCTTCGGGAGTGGAGCAGCTCCGGGGTAAGGCTGCCTGTGAAAGGAAGCGATAGAACATGAATATGTACTTCGATTTTGGGGGGAGGTTATTGTAGGCTTACGTAGGGTGCAATAAGCCCTTACCTGTAATTGCCAAGCAAAAGGATAGTAGCCAGACGTACGTTTCGAGAAATCTGTGATAATCGCCTACTGAAAACAACTCGGTAGCCCGATCAATCGCCTTCCCAGCGCAACACCTCCCGCATTCGACCCGGAGTAAGAGGCATGGCTGAGGGGGCCTTGCTCCTGTTTCAAGGAGAAGTGCATCCTCATTGTCCTTGTTCTTTGCTCGCGTTTAGATGGCATTGTGGCTCAAGGGCGATTCATTGCGGTAAGGAATGTGTCGCCAATTAATCCGAAGTCATAAAACCTTTCGTTGCAAATCAGGAGGTAAGGACTTTCAAATGAAAACTCGAGTATTCGCAGAGGTCTTGGTCTTCATTGCAGGGCTTGCACTTTACGCCGCCGCAGCAAGTGCGCAGAGGGGAGGCTCTACTGATGGATAATTCTCCCTCCCGCCAATGAGAGGAAAATGGGGCCGGGCCATGGACCGTGACGTACTTATCCACACTTGCTTTTTGCTCTGCCGTCCTGGCGCGATCCAACAGATGCTCCTTGGCCACAGACAACATCCCGCCGGTCCCGCAGGCCGGGTCGTAGATGGAGATATGCCTTTCCGGGATGGGGATATCGAGCAGCTCGACCATCAGCCGGATGACCTCACGAGGCGTGAAGTGCGCTCCGGCTTCTTCCTTGCTCTGTTCGGAAAAACGCCTCAGGATTTCCTCGTAGATGTATCCCATCTCCAGAGGCGACAGCTTGTCCGGGCCGAGCTCCAGCTCCTTGTACTGGTTCAGAATGGGGGCAAGGCGGTTGTTCTTCACCATCTGCCCGATGATGGCCCGGTAGTTGAAGTTCTCGATGATATCGTCGACGTTCTTGGAGAAGCCGTTGATGTACGCCCGAAAGTTCTCTTCCAGAAGCGCATGGTCTTCCTCGTAGATCCTCCGCAACGTCCACTCTGTCTCGTTGGAAAAAGGCGCCGTGCTGATCTCCAGCCCCTTCACCAGTTTTCCGAGCTCTTTTTCCGTGAGCTTCGGGCGCTTGGAAAGGACTTCGGCCGCCTTCTCCTCTCGCCATTTGATGAGAACGCACTCAAGACGACGGATGACGATGATGGGCAGAATCACGTTTTGATATTCGTAGGCCTTGAACTTCCCGCGCAGCCGTTCGGCCGATTTCCATATTTCGTCGGCAAGGTTGTCAAGCTTGGGTTTGTTTAGGGCGAGAAACATTGCGATATTTCCTCGGGTCTCGTATTCGTCATTGCTTCCCTCAAGCAGAAAACCCCATCTCCCTCAGACTGGAGTGGGGCTGATAAATCTTAAAGGTCCGTCAGGCGGTTTGTCTGCATTCCTCCCCTGAACCTCGCTGGCCGGATGTAAGCGGGCATAAACTATACCTAAGATCCCCAAAGATCAACAAGAAACGGCTTCAGAGTCCTTGGCTCAAGGTCCCGCGATTACAATTCGGCAGGCAACCAGGGGAGCAGAGATTCTTTCGTTCGGGTGAGCTGCGCATTTCGCGCCAGAGAGGTCGGAGGTCTACTAATAGAGAGGCGACGAAGTGAAGCGACTGGCGAGGGAGGTGTAAAGAAAGTTGACCCTCAGAACAACCTTCTCCAGAGGTCACTTAGGAGTTATACTATAAATCCTACCATGCAAATAGGACTTGAATCTATTCCGACCGAGTGAGGTCCTAATGGACAGAATTCCCCGCTGGTTGACGACAGTTTTTGCTCTGACTTTGCTGGCCTTGCTGGTTGGGGGCGGCTGGTTTTACCGCACTCAGGAGCGCCGTTTGCGTGCCGAGGCCGAGGATAACCTCAAGGCCATCTCCCGCTTGAAGATGGACCAGATTACCCAGTGGCGCACCGAACGTCTGACGGATGCCGACGAGATGCTGGAGAGATCCTTCACCAGGGAGGTTATCGGACGCTGGATCCATGCCCCTGATCCTGCCGTCAAAGAGGAGATTCTCTCCTGGTTCCGCTCCCTGCAGGAGCATTACCGGTTCCAGGATATCCTGCTTGCGGACGCAGGCGGGCGGACCTTGCTGAGCGCTACGGGGAGAACCGATCCACTCCACTCGGAAACCATGCACGCCGTTCAAATCGGTTTTCGTGAGCGGCGATCCGTGATCTGCGACCTGCATCTCGAGCACTCCGGACGTTCCCCCCGGGTTGAAATCATTGCCCCGCTCTTTACCGGCATTGGGAAAGATGCCGAGCCCCTTGGGGCGATTATAGAGCGTATCGATGCGAGGCAATTTCTTTACCCCATGATCGCGTCCTGGCCGACTGAAAGCCAGAGCGCCGAAACCATGATTGTTCGCCTGGACGGCGATTCCGCCCTTTTTCTGAATGATCTGCGCTTCCGAAAGGATAGTGCGCTCAACCTGCGAATCCCCTTGACCGACAAGGAATCGCCTGCGGTCATGGCCGTGCTGGGGCAGGAAGGGATGAAGGATGCAAGGGATTATCGCGGGGTCGAAGTGCTGTCGGTTTTCCATGCGGTGCCGGATTCGAACTGGTTCATGGTGGCAAAGGTGGATAAGGCGGAGGTTCTGGCCGATTGGCAATCCCTCTCCTCCATCATCCTGGCCCTGCTCCTGGGACTCGTGATTGCCATGACCGCCACGATGGGCATGGCCTGGCAGCATTATGCCAAGGCGCAGCTGCGCGAGAGCGAGGAGAGATACAGAGACCTCTATGATGAAGCACCGGTCGGTTACATCGAGATGGACTCAGAAGGACGGATTGAGCGTGTCAACAGGAGAACGCTCGAATTGCTCGGGTATGGGGCCGAAGAGATGCTGGGCGAGCCTTTGTGGAAGTTCGTGGTTGAAAGAGAAGATGCAGAGAAAACCATCAGGGCAAAAATGGCTGGTTTGGAGCCTCCGAACGAGGCGTTGGAGCGAACCTACAAAAGGAAGAACGGGCCGCCTGTTCCCGTACTCATCAAGGATCGGGTTGCGAGGGACAGTGGGGGCAGGATTACTCGGATTCGAGCTACCATACAGGACATCTCTGAGCGAAAGCAGGCGGAAGAAGCGCTTCGAAGATCCCACGATGAGTTGGAGATTCGGGTCCGGGAGCGCACCGCAGAGCTTGAGCGGAGAAACCGTGAGCTGCAGGACTTCGTTTTCATCGCCTCGCACGACCTTCAGGAGCCCCTCAGGAAAATCCAGGTGCTCGGCGACCTGCTTGCGCAGAGATCCGGAGAAAAATTGAACGGCTGCGCCCGCGATTACCTGGAGAGGATCGTGAAGGCGTCCCAACGGATGCGTTTCCTGATCCAATCCCTCCTGGCGTACTCCAGGATCAGCAGGGAGGAATGGGCGATGGAAGAGACGGATCTGAATAGTACCGTCAACGAGGCCCTGTCGCTCCTGGAGATATCCATCCTCGAGAAGAACGCCCGTGTGGAGGTCGAGCCATTGCCCAGGATCCGGGTCAACCCGGTCCAGATGGTGCAGCTCTTCCTGAACCTCGTAGCAAACGGGTTGAAATTCCATAGCGAGGGGGAACCCCCGCACATCAGGATCTATGCCCGGGCCGTGCCCGGAGCCGGAGAAGCCTGGGAGCTTTGCGTCGAGGACAAAGGCATAGGATTTGAAGAGAAGTACCTCGACAAGATCTTCGTGCCTTTCCAGAGACTCCACGATGGAAGCAGGTATGCCGGGGTCGGCATGGGGCTTGCCATCTGCAGGAAGATCGTGGAGCGGCACGGAGGCAGCATCAGCGCCAGGAGCACGCCGGGCAAGGGCTCCACCTTCATCGTCACACTGCCGCAGAATTCATCCTTGACCCCCATGGTCCGTCATTCCCGTGAGGGCGAACAAGAAGCTTTTTTTGAAATGGGAAGAGGTCCAGAAGAGAAAAGCCGAGCCCCAGGAGATCCAGTGCTGGTTTAGCAAGTAGCCGGATTCCCTCGAACGACCTTGACCTGTTTTCCCGAATGATGAAGGCAAGCCGATCGACAACAACAATCTCATGAGGAGGCACTTCGAGCCTGGCCATAAGGACAGGAGAAAGCGAAGGTTAATGCAAGCGCTTGACTTCATTGGAGCCACCGCGCGGAATCGAACCGCGGACATCCTCATTACGAGTGAGGTGCTCTACCGACTGAGCTACGGTGGCCTGGGAAGTGAAGATTAAAAATATATTTCGTTTTGTGGTGTCTGTCTACGATTTTTTGAAAGAGCAGGTTGATGGTTGTTTGTGGATTGTGGCCGGAAGGAATTTGGCTTATAAGAAGTTGGACAGGATCATGGGATCGGCATCTTCTGCAACCTGGATTCCGGCTTTCGCCGAATGACGAAGGCAATTCCGACTGCCTGAGGATCTTGAACTCATACCTGAAAGAGGCGCTATGAAAAAAGGAAAAGACTACCTGATCTTCCCGCTTGACGTCTCCACCCGTCAGGACGCTTTGAGATTTGTGGAAGTCCTGAAAGACGATGTAGGGCTGTTTAAAGTCGGACTGGAATTGTTCATCAGCCAGGGGCCGGGAATCCTCAAATCGATCCGCGACGTGACAGGAGCCGGAATCTTCCTGGACCTCAAGCTCCACGACATCCCTGCAACCGTCAATCGGGCCTTTCTGGCAGCAAGCAGTTACAGCCCCAGGTTTGTGACGGTCCACTGCGATGCAGGGGAAGGGGTTCTCAGAGACGTGGCTTCGAATAACCCCGCCACCAGTATCCTCGGCATCACGCTGCTCACGAGCCTGAACAGCCGGAACCTCGAGATACTCGGTTTCAGGGAAGAGTACACGAAGGATTTGCTGAAACTCGTTCTCATGAGGGCCCGCATCGCAAAGGAAGCGGGCTGCCATGGGATTGTTTGCTCCGGCCGGGAAGTGGCTGCAGTCAAGAAGGAGCTGCCCGATATGATCGCTGTCACCCCAGGCATACGCCCTGCATGGTCTCAGGTGGGGAAGGATGACCAGAAACGAATCGTTACCCCGGCGGGCGCAGTGCAATCCGGCGCTGATTTCATTGTGGTCGGGCGTCCTATCCGGGATGCAAAGGATCCTGCGGAAGCCGCAAGGAGGGTGGCAGAGGAAATCGAAGCGATCCTCTGATCGCGCCCCTGACGACGAACAGGGAAGATAAAAGGCAAGAAAAACCTTTGATCCTCTAACCTTCTCACCTTCTGATTTTTTCTTTCGGAACCGCCATGAGGGTGACCATAGCCTTGGCCGCGAGTACCTCTTCCTCCCGTCTCCTATCAAAGACCTCTGATTCGGAAATGATGATCCGGCTCCCGCCGCGGATGACCGTTGAACGACAAATCAGCGAGTCCCCATAAGCCGGACGCAGGAAGTTGATTTTGAACTCGACAGTAAGGATCTGAAATTCATCCGGGACCGTGGTAAATGCGGCGTATCCCGCGGTATGGTCAGCCATGGTGGCCATGACCCCGGCATGGATGAATCCGTCCTGCTGCCGGTGATGCTCCTCTATTTCCACTCTGGACTGAAAAAAGCCGTACCGGATCACCTCGGGTTTGAACCCACAGTACTGGATAAAGCCGCGGCAGTAATCCTTTGCCAGAAAATCGATTCGTTCTCTTGAAAGTCCATCCGTTCCGCTTTTCTCCATCAAAACCCTCCCCTCCCCTCCCTGCCCGGACTCCAGGAGAGTGAAACCCCGGAATTGCTTGAATGTTTTGGTATTGGATCTCCATTTATCAGATTGACCGATCTTCGGCAATGAGTTATGCATGTAAGTTGGCATCTCACCTCCCGCGATCGGCGGGTGAGGAGAGGTCCGACTTGCTTGGCAAATCGTCCTGAGCAGGGTGAAGGATCTTTTTGGAAATGCCTCATCGATAGAACTAACCAGAGGAGGATCGGAAATGGAAATAAAGACAGTGGGAGTGGTCGGCGCAGGTCAAATGGGATCAGGGATTGCCCAGGTTGCATCGGTGAGCGGTTTTTCGGTCATCATGAGCGACATAAAGGATGAATTTGTACAGAAGGGTGTTTCTGCAATCTCCACAAGCCTGGACCGTTTGGTCAAAAAGGGAACTTTAAAGGAAGACGATAAGGCATCCATTCTAGGTCGGATCAAGGGAACAACGTCCCTGGGCGATATGGCAGGGGCCGATTTTGTGGTGGAGGCTGCCACTGAAAACGAGTCCCTGAAGCTGCAGATCTTTCGTGATCTGGACGGTATCTGCAGGCCCGATGCAATACTCTCATCGAACACCTCTTCCATATCCATCACCCGAATTGCCGCCGTGACAAAAAGACCTGAGCTGGTGATCGGCATGCACTTCATGAATCCTGTGCCGATGATGAAGCTTGTAGAGATCATCCGGGGACTTGCGACCAGCGAGGAGACCTACGGAGCCACGGTCGAACTTGCCCGGAAGATGGGCAAAACGCCGGTGCCGGCCAATGACTTCCCCGGTTTTATCGCGAACCGGATCCTCATTCCTATGATAAATGAGGCGATATACGCGCTTTTCGAAGGCGTCGGCACACCCGAAGACATAGACCAGGTAATGAAACTGGGGATGAATCACCCAATGGGCCCCCTTGCCCTGGCCGACCTGATCGGCCTCGATACCTGCTTGGCCATCATGCAGGTCCTTCACAGCGGATTGGGAGACACCAAATACCGTCCCTGTCCTCTCCTCGTAAAGTACGTGTCTGCCGGATGGCTGGGAAGGAAGACGGGAAGAGGATTCTACAAATATCAGTAAGCAGTAAACAGTAAGCCATAAGCAGTTTAAATGCGAAGTGGAGAAAGCGAAGGAGACGCAGGTTGCTCAAAAATGCCCAGATATTAGACGCCCGCAGTTTCGACGAGTGAGGCGTACATTTGAGTACGCCGCAGCGAGGCGGGACAAGGGCAACGACGTAGATGGGCGTTTTTCAGCAACCTGCCAGCGATATGATCGCAATTATTGACTACAAGGCAGGCAATCTGACGAGCGTACAGAGGGCGCTTGCCTCATTGGGCCGCCGCTCCCTTATTACCCGTGTGCCGGCAGAGATAGCCGAAGCGGAGAGGATCATTTTTCCGGGTGTCGGCGCAGCCGGGAGGGCGATGGCGGACCTCAAAGAGATGCAGCTCGATCGGGTTCTCATCGATTCGTTCAGGGGAGGGAAACCCATTCTCGGAATCTGCCTCGGAACACAGATCATCATGGAGCGGAGCGATGAGAACCGGACAGAGTGTCTCGGGCTGATCGAAGGAGAGGTTGTCAGGTTTCAGGAAGATCTTTCCGACGGCCGCGGAACCAGGCTGAAGGTACCCCACATGGGGTGGAACAGGGTGGCCTTCAGGAAGAGCCATCCGGTCGTTCGAGGGATCGACCCCGAGAGCGAGTTCTATTTCGTGCACTCCTATTATCCAAGGCCCGCAAACCCCGATCAGGTACTGGGCGAGACTTCTCACGGAATACTTTTCGCGTCCGTTCTGTCGAACAGGAACCTTGTCGCCGTCCAGTTCCATCCTGAAAAGAGCGGGCGGGCAGGTTTGTCCCTCCTTTCGAATTTCTGCGAATGGAAGGGGGGAGTCGATGCTTAGCAAAAGACTCATACCCTGCCTGGACGTCAGGGACGGCAGGCTCACAAAAGGAGTGAAGTTCAAGGAAAATCTGGACATCGGCGACCCCGTGGAGACCGCCGCCTTCTACTATGAGGAGGGCGCCGATGAGATCGTATTTTATGACATCACCGCGTCGAGCGACCGGCGAGACATCATAATCGACACGGTCCGCAACGTGGCCGAAAAGATTTTCATCCCTTTTTCCGTAGGGGGCGGGATCAAGAGCGTCGGAGAGATGAGGAGGGTCCTTCTGGCAGGTGCGGAAAAGATAAGCGTCAACTCGGCCGCCGTGCGGAATCCTCAGGTCATCTCCGAGGGGGCGGAGGCCTTCGGCAGCCAGTGCATTGTGCTTGGCATGGATGTCAGAAGGGTAGGCTCGAATCCCAAGATCCCCAGCGGGTTCGAGGTGGTGGTTGACGGGGGCAGGACCCCTATGGGAATCGATGCGCTTGGATGGGCATTGAAGGCCGAGAGGTTGGGAGCAGGCGAAATTTGCCTCAATTCCATAGATGCCGACGGGACCCGGCAAGGGTATGATCTGGAGCTGAACAGGTTGATCGCATCAGGGGTGAGGATACCGGTGATCGCGAGCGGGGGCGCCGGCAAGCCCGAGGACCTTTTCGATGTCCTCACCAAGGGAATGGCGGATGCGGCCCTGATCGCATCCATCACGCATTTCGGGAAATATACGATCCGGGAACTCAAGGCATACCTCTATGAAAGAGGGATTCAGGTAAGGATGCACTGGTAAGGAACGGAGGTTGGAGGCATACCGAAAGGGTTTTCAGGTCGCTGTGTGCGCGGCTAACGTTGCCAATCGGCGGAACCTGTGTTATCTTCCATAATAATTTCACATCGGGGAGCCCCCACTATGGCCAAGATACTGATTGTGGATGATGAAGAGCATATCCGCTTTCTGTATTCGGAGGAGTTGACAGAAGCCGGATATGAGGTCATCACCGCAGACAGCGGGTACAAGCTTCTGGAGAGGATCGAGCAGGAAAAACCAGACCTGATTGTGCTGGACATCAAGATGGTCGATTACAACGGGTTGGATCTCCTGCAGGATATCCGGAACAAATATTATGACTTACCAGTAGTTCTCTGCACCGCCTATGATACTTTCAAGGAGGACATGAAATCGATTGCCGCAGATTTCTATGTGATCAAGTCATTTGATCTGACCGAACTCAAGACCAAGATTGCCATGGCCCTGGAAGCCGGACCTGGAAACCGGTAGCCGGACGGTCGCGACGTTCCCCGGCCCGGCCTCACTGCCTCTGATACGATCATTGCCCACCTCTATCACCACAAAGGACTCGAAGAGAACAAAGTAACGATCTCTCGCAGATCCTTAGATCCCGTGTGAGAAACAATCTTCGTGGTGATTGAATGGCTTGCCACCTCACTTGTGGTACTTTTCCCCACGGAGGATGGTGAAGGCCCTGTATAGCTGCTCGAGGAGCACGAGCCTGCTCATTTCGTGGGTAAGTGTGAGCCGGGACAGTGAGAAGCCTTCGCGGGCGCCGGCCAGAACATCCTTTGCCAGCCCCAGCGGACCCCCGATAAGAAAAGCGACGCATTCGACACCCTTCTGCTGCAGACCTTCGAGCCAGAGAGCCATCTCCTCGGAGGTACGCGATCGGGCAGACCTTTCCATGGCGACCGTATAGTCTTTCGGGGCTATTCTCTTGACGATATTCTCCGCCTCTTCTCCGAGGATCTCCTCTTCAGATCTGCCCTTCCTGATTTTTGCAGGTCTCACCTCGTTCCAGTCCATGACCGCATATCTTCGAATCCGCTGGATGTAGAAGGCCTCCCCTTCCTTGAGGAACGGCTCCCTGGTGCGGTCCACTACAATCAATTTGATTCTGAGCATGGTTCGGTTTGCCTTCTCCCATGCGAGCTGTGGGGAATCTTCCACCTCACGAGGACTTCCTGTCTATTTTGACTCGCTCGCTAACCCCGCCGCAAGCAGCGGGGAAAAAGGGCACCGCCCCGAAGGGGCGGGACTCCAAGCGAAGCGAGGAGAATGCGCTCGCTCTTTCGGTTCAAAAAGTCCTTATTTTTCCGGTTCCAGCTCCAGAATTTTCGCGATTTCGGCTGCGGTACCCTCTACAAACCGCTTCATTTCATCTCCCTCGAGAGGTCTGCCCGGCTCCGGGAAGCGGTTGACCTGCTCAGGTCTGACAAGGAGAGGGCGATTTCTGAGCTCCGGTCTGGCACGAACACCAAACTCCGGTCCGAAAGCGTCCTCAAAATACATTTCCTGAAAAGAGATGAACTTGAGCATGTGGGCGGTGGAATCGACGATGCCTGTTTCTCCCTTGACGGCATAGCCTTCCCGTACCGCCTTGGCGAGGCCTGCCATGGATTCCCCCCCCTGTGTGCAGGCGATGTTGCCGTTTCGGTTGGCGGTCATCATTGCATCCATGATCTCCTGTTCGCTTACCTGAACGACAAAGACCCTTTTCTCCCCCGCCGCACTATTGTAAGCCTTCACGAGATCGATCACCCTGGGCATGGAAACAGGGTTCCCGATCATGGCCGCCTGGGCCACACTCGGCTGAACAGTTACAGGCACGAAAGCGCGTTTCTCCTCATTTCCTTCGAGATAATACCGATAAACCGGGTCCGCATGCTCGCTTTGAACTCCCACGATCTTGGGAAGGCTTTCAATAACTCCGGCTTCATGAAACTTGAGAAACCCGCTCATCACGGCGGTGATGTTTCCGGCATTTCCAATGGGCAGCACGATGACCTTATCGCCGACCTCGTAGTCGAAATCCTGGGAGATCTCGAAGGAAAAGGATTCCTGCCCCAGGATGCGCCAGCTGTTTTTCGAATTCAGCAGGGCGACCGGGTATTTCTCTGCAAGAAATTCGACCACCTTCATGCAATCATCGAATACCCCTGGTATCTCCAGAACCCTGGCCCCGCTCCCAAGCGGCTGGGAAAGCTGCTGAACAGTGACCTTTCCATGGGGGAGAAGAACCGCCGATCTGACCAAGTCCTCCAGGTAGGACCCATAAAGTGCGGCAGAGGCGGAGGTATCCCCTGTTGACGCGCATATGGCCAGCAGATTCTTCACATTCCGGCTCTTGACAAAGTGGTTGAGAAAGCTGAGAGCACAGGCCATTCCCCTGTCCTTGAACGATGCGCTCGGGTTCAAGCCGTCGTTCTTGAAGAAGAACGGCATGCCCACTCGCTCTCTCAGGCTCTTGTTGGCCTCCACGAGGGGAGTATGCCCTTCACCCAGGTACACGATGTGCTCGAGCGGGATCACGGGCGCAATGAATTCGTAATAGCGGAATATCCCCTTCAACGGAGTTTCGTTCAGCATTCTTCGATAATCAAGAATCCGCCTCCACATTCGGCCGCCCTTTTCTTTGATTTTCTTGAACCCTTTGTTAAAGAGCAGAAAAACCCCGCCGCAGTCGGGGCAGGTGTAAAGGAGGCGGTCGATTCCTGTTTCCTTCCTGCACCCAAGGCATCGGTAAACCATCTCACCCCCGGGTTGCGGGAGCAGGTGGCGCTGAATCTCTTCAGGAAAATCATGAATTCTCATGGGGTGTTCCTCTTGGCTTTCTTCGGTGTTTTTGCTTGCTTAGGTGTATTACACGGCGAGGTTTAATTCAAGGGGCAAGTCATTTCAGGATTGAAGCTCCCTGCAGCAAGATGCAGGACAAAAGATAGGAGCGAGAATTCAAGAGGTATCACCGCAGAGACGCAGAGTGCGCAGAGCAAGAAGCTTTTTTCAATGCCAGACAAAAGAATTCTCTGCGTACTCTGCGCTTGGTGAACAACTCTTCCTCCCTCAGCAACCTGCTAGAGATCGATGGGTGTCGTAAGCATCCCGTCCACAAATGTCTTGAGCGGGCGGTGATCCAATTCCGAGAGCTCGGGGTCCCCATCTATCAGCTTTTCCGCCGCTCTTTTCGCCCTGAAAAGAAGATCCGACTCCCTGAGCATCTCCGAGATATCGAGCTCGCCCATCCCGGCCTGCATTGTCCCTGCGAATTGACCATATCCCCGCTGCTCCATGTCTTTCTGTGCGATCTCAAATCCATCCAGGCTGTTCACAAGAACCTGCAACCTGAGGAGTGCCTTTTCCGAAAGATTCTCAGGAATCATCAGCAGACAAAGACCCGGCTTGGAACCCCTGCCGACTCTGCCCCGAAGTTGATGAAGTTGCGACAACCCGAAACGCTCCGGATGTTCGATGATCATGACCGTGGCCTTCGGCACATGAACTCCCACTTCCAGGATTGTCGTGCCGACAAGGATGTGCAGGATCCCTCTCCGGAACTGCTCCATTACCGCCAGCTTTTCTTCGTCAGGCAGCCGGCCGTGGATCAGCCCCACTTCGTAAGAAGGAGAAAAAAGCTTTTTCAAACTCTTCGCCATGTGAACCGCGTCCTTCAGGTCCTCCTCTTCCCCTCCCTCGATGGCGGGACAGATGACAAAGGCCTGTTCCCCTTCCGCCAGACGCTTTTTCAACCTTTCGAACACACTCCTTTTTCGCTCTTTTTCCAAAACGTACGTGAGCACGGGAGCCCTGTCCCTGGGAAATTCCCTGATCACGGAAAGGTCCATGTCTCCATATGTGGCAATGGCGAGTGTCCTGGGGATCGGAGTGGCGGACATGACAAGCTGGTGAGCGCGCACCTCCTTTTGCTCCAGCATGGCGCGCACCCTGACCCCGAACCGCTGCTGTTCATCAATGATGACGAGCCCCAGCTTCCTGAACAAAAGAGTTTCCTTTACGAGGGCCTGAGTCCCTATCACGATGTTATGCCTGCCCTCTGCGATTTCCTTGCAGGCCGCAGACCTTTCGGCCGGCTTGAGTCGACCCGTGATCAGGATCGGCCGGAAATCAAATCCCGGATCCAGTCCCCTGAAATACTCCAGGTGCTGAAGGGCGAGCACCTGAGTGGGAGCCATGAGCGCGGCCTGACAGCCGTTGCGAACGCAGAGATGTGCGGCAAGCGCCGCCACGACGGTCTTGCCGCATCCCACATCGCCCAGCAAAAGCCGGTTCATCGGCCTTCCCGAAGCGAAGTCATTCAGAATGTCCGTGAGAGCATTGGCCTGATCCCCTGTGAGTTGAAACGGCAGAAGCCTCTTGAAATCTTCTTGCAAGGAGTGAGAAATCGGCCAGTGGGGAGCGGTTCGTTTATGTCTTCTCTTTTTCAAGAAAGCTACCAGGAGCATGACCAGAAAAAACCGGTCAAAAACCATCCTCTTGTGAAAGGGGGTATCGAATGCGTTGAGCTTGTCAACGGAGGATGAGCAACAGGGGGAATGCACGTTTCTGATGGCCTCACCAAGGTGCGGAAGCTCGTTTTCCCTCCTGATCTCCTCTGGGACAGGATCGAACATGGAAGGAAGGAACTGCTGCAGGGCAAGCGCTACGGCCTTTCTGACCGCCGAAGGGGTCATTCCATTGATCGCTGAATACACAGGATACATGCCGAGCCCTTCCCTGCTATCCTTCCCCTTATCCATGACCTGATGAATCTCCGGGTGGATCATCTGTCTTCGGTGCCGGCCCCCTTCCACTCTGCCATACGACATCAAGCGGCATCCAGACGCCAGGAAACCGCTGAGATGGATCTTGCGATATCGAAACCAGATCAGTTCGATGAAGGATTCATGCTCATCCTCGAGGAGTATCTTGAAGAGACGCTTGCGGCTTCGAGGAAATTGTTGCTCTCCCCCGGATATCACCCGGCCCGACACCATGGTGTATTCACCTTCGACCGCTTCCGCGATCGGAGTGATCCGGGTTCGGTCCTCGTAGCGGATAGGGGTGAAGAAGAGAAGATCCGGAACAGTCCGGATCCCCTTCTTCAAGAGCAGACCGGATCTCAAAGGCCCGATCCCTTTCAGGCAGGAGACCGGCTGGTCGAACCTTTGAAATCGTTTGAGAAATGTGTCTTTTCCGGTGATCATGTGGATGAGAGGGGGTAAGAAGATGAGATGGAAGAGAGAAGGTTAGAAGATGAGAAAATGAGAAATTGAGAAAGGAACATTCTAAGTTTGACAATCTCGTAAAAAGTCGTCATTCCGGCGAAGGCCGGAATCCAGATATCTGCAAGGGCTCGAAAATACTGGATCCCGGCCTTCGCCGGGATGACGTAAAAAGGGTATTTTCGACCCTTTAGGAGACCATCAAGTTTCTTACCTTTTGAAAATCTCATCTTGTTATCTTCCAATGTTTTCATCCCATCCATGGGTGCCTATGAGATCCACAAAGCGGCAGCTGCCTAGGTTCTCCTCCTTGAAGCTGTTCCCAACCCTTGTCACCTTGATCAAATCCTGACCGGCCCTGTTCCCCACGGGAATGACCATCCTTCCCTTTTCCGAGAGCTGCTTCAGGAGAGGCTCGGGGATCTTCGGCGATCCTGCAGTAACGATGACGGCATCATACGGTTCGAAGTCTTTCCACCCGAAGGTTCCATCATTGCCCTTGAAAAGGATGTTTGAGAAGCCCTGGCTCTCCAGAAGCTTCCTGGCGTTTTCCAGCAGCGGCCGAATCCTCTCCACAGTGTACACGGTCCTGGAAAGATCGGCCAGAATAGCGGTCTGGTAGCCGCTTCCGGTCCCTATCTCAAGGGTCTTTTCCGTTCCCCTGAGCTCAAGGGCTTCGGTCATCATGGCCACGATATATGGCTGTGAGATAGTCTGTTGATGTCCTATTGGAAGGGGATGGTCGTTGTACGCCTCTCCATGCAGGGCCTCCTCGATGAAGAGATGCCTCTGAATCCTCCCCATTGCCTGAAGCACCCGTTTATCGGTGATCCCACGGGAAATCAGATGGTTTTTGACCATTCGCTCTCTGGCGAGCCTGTAGTCGTGGTTCATCCTGCTTCTTCCACCCTCTTTACTGCCGGACCTTTGCCCCCAGTCGGAGGATAGAAAAGTTCCATACCATCCAAGTCATACAAATTTCAACATCCTTTTGCCTTGACAAAGGAATGACCGTAGAAGATGATAAAACCGACCGACCGGTTGCTTTTCACCTCACTAAATCATTCATCCACCATGGACCGCAGAGAAGAGATCTATCAGAAAGCCTTGGACCTTTTTACGGAACGGGGCTATGACAACACCCCTTTGTCGCTTATCGCCAAGGCCTTGGGGCTCAGCAAGGGAGGGCTCTTTCACTACTTCGAAAGCAAGGAGCACCTGCTTTATCTCCTTCACGAATACGCCGTCGGAAGAGATATGAACCCGATTATCAATGAGGCCGAATCGATACAAGACCCGGAGGACCGCACACGCTTCTTCCTGCAGCGATATACAGAACTTCTGGCCAGAAAGCCGTACGTACGGGTACTCATCCATGAGGTTGGAAGGCTGGATCCTCACCATCAAAAGGCAATCACCAAAGTCTGGAGAAGGGCGTTCGACCTGGTCCGAAACGCCATAGGGGAGATGGAGGCTGAAGGAAAGGCCAAGCCCTTGGATATCACCTTCGCCGCTTTTGCCTTGATCGGGATGTGTTCATGGCTTTTCTATTGGTTTGATTATTCGCGACCGAATTCCGCCGCAAACGTCTCGGAGACCTTTGCCGAGATTTTCTTCAAGGGGATTGGGATGCGCAAAAACGCAAATTGCAGGGGAAGGAGGTGATCCTGGCTCGTTTCACGGCATGCGAGGTGGCCCGAGGTTTTGGCATGTACTCATAGAAGGGCTCTCATAAACGGCGGGGCCTATACAAGGGAGGTTGATATGAAGAAAGCGGTACTAGGGGCAATCGTTCTGGCTCTCATGGTGGTTTTCAGCGCACCGGCGGTCCACAGCCAGACAACCGTGCTGAAGGCGGTGACCGCCTTTCCGAAGAACCATCTCAATAACGACCCGGTTCCCATATTCATTGAAAAGGTCCACCAGCGATCCGGGGGCAAGCTCAAGATCGACTGGGTAGGCGGGCCGGAGGTGCTCAAGGCGTTCGATCAGGCGCAAGCCATAAAGGCAGGGACCGTGGACATGAACCTGTATTACCCCTTCGGCTACATGAAGCCGGTAATGCCCGAGGCATGGATAAAAGGGCTGACGGAGCTTGCCGAATGGGAAGAGAGAAAAACCGGCGCATTTGAGATCTGGGGTGAGATTTTCGCAAAAAGAGTCAACGCGAAATATCTGGGCAGAATGCACAACCTCCTTCCGTTCAAGGTATTCACCAACAAGAAGATCGAAAAGGTGGAGGATTTTAAGGGCATGAGAATACGGGTCATGCCCCTCTACATCCCTTTCATCAAGGCCCTTGGCGCCACTCCGGTGACTGTTGAACCTACCGAGATTTACACGGCCATGGAAAGAGGAGTTGTGGACGGATTCATGTGGCCGAATGTGGGTGTGATCAGCTGGGGTCTTCAGGAGGTGACCAAGTTCGTGATCGATCCGGGCGTGTTCCAGATGGAGCCGGCCACCATGATCAACATGGACAAGTGGAAGAAGATCCCCAAGGACATGCAGGATCTGCTCATGGAGATCATGCAGGACGTGGAGTACATCGCCTCCATGAGAAACTCCATGATCGAGGCCAAAGAGGATGATGTGAGAAAGAAAGCGGGCATGAAGACCATCGCCCTGGCCCCGGAAGAGGCGGAGAAGTTCCGGAAGATCTGCTATGAGGAGACCTGGAAATTTGTTATCGAAAATGCGCCGGAATATGGCCCCAAGCTGAGGGAAGTCAGTTCCAGGAAGGCGTTGCCGAAGGGTGCCTTTCCCTGGCAATAATGAAGACATGATGAGCGTGCGATAAGCGCCGGCTCAACATGCATTATAGACGGGGCGGCTCCACGCGCAAACGGCGCCGCCCCGCCGTCGAGGGTGACCTATGAAGGGGAAAGGCTTTTTTGACTGGGTAGTAGATTCCATGGCTTTCGTAGCCGGTGTTCTGCTCACTTCAACAGTGCTCATTGAGTTTCTGGAAATCTTCATGAGGCATTTCATACGAAAACCTCAGGTGTGGACGGTCGATGTGACCGAGTACATTCTCTTCCTGGTGGCCTTCCTCGGAGCTCCATGGCTTCTGAAAAAGGGCGGTCATGTGGGGGTTGACCTTGTCGTAGAACGGTTGAGCCGGAAAACAAACATCCTTCTGGGGATGCTCTCCTCGGCCATAGGAATATTCGTATCGGCCGTCGTCAGCTGGTTCGGGCTCGTGGAGACCTGGAACTGTTACCAGGGCGGGGTTCTCGTGATCAAGACCCTTTCCGTTCAGAAGTACTATTTTCTCTTCTTCATCTTCTTGGGCTATTTCCTGCTGCTGATTGAATTCGGAAGGCAATTCGCTCATCACCTTGTACGGTTCAGGGAAGGAGGGAAAGCAGACTGATGGAATGGTGGGTTCTCCTCATTGTAATAGTCGGGGCATTTCTCTTCTTCCTGGCGATAGGGCTTCCCGTATTTCTTGCCTTCACCATAGTCGATATCGTGGGAATATATTTCCTATGGGGCGGAGCCACGGGCTTGACCCAGTTCATCCATTCGGTGTTTTCTTCCATCAGCACCTTTGTCCTGCTGCCCGTGCCCATGTTCATCCTCATGGGGGAGTTGCTGTTTCATTCGGGGGTGTTTGTGAGGGCGCTGGACACCCTGGACAAGTGGATGGGACAAATCAAGGGCAGGCTTTGCATTCTCAGCGTGGGAGGGGCCACCCTCTTTTCGACCCTGAGCGGCTCCAGCATGGGTACAACCGCCATGCTCGGCTCCCTGCTGCTGCCGGAGATGGAGAAAAGAGGATATCACAAGACCATGGCCATCGGCTCCTGCATGAGCGGGGCCCTGGCCATGATCATTCCCCCAAGCGCGCTGGCCGTGATTCTCGGCTCCCTCATGGAGATTTCCATCGGCAAGCTCCTCATTGCCGGGTTCCTGCCCGGAGTGCTGATGGCCGCGCTCTATGTAGGGTACATCGTGATCAGGTGCACGATCAATCCGGCCATGGCCCCTGATTACTCCCCTGAGAAACACCCCTGGGGGGAAAAGATCAAAGGTTTTGCGACCCATGTTCTTCCCTTTGGCATCATTATCGCGGCGGTTACAGGGCTCATCTTTTTCGGGATTGCTACACCGACCGAGTCGGCTGCCATGGGCGTACTGGCGACTGCGCTTGTGATAATGGGTTTTCGGAAACTCAGCTGGGAGATTGTCAGAAAATCATCCGAGTCGACCCTACGAATCACGGTCATGATGTTCATGATCCTCACCGGTTCCACCGCCTTCAGCCAGATCCTGGCATTTACCGGTGCGAGCAAGGGGTTGGTTGAGCTGGTGGTCAGCTTCCCTTTACCCGAATTCGTCATTGTCATAGTGATGCAGATGCTCATGATCGTGCTGGGATTCTTCATGGAGCAGGTTTCCATCATGATGGTGACCTTCCCGATCTTCATGCCCATCGTGAAGGCCCTCGGGCTCGATCCGATCTGGTTCGGGCTGCTCACCCTTATCAACATGGAGATCGGGATGAAAACCCCTCCCTTCGGTCTTTGCCTTTTTGTAATGAAAGGGGTTGTCCCGCCGGGCACCACCATGGCGAACATCTTCAGGGCCGTGATCCCCTTTGTCGTGTTGGACGTGATAGCCATGCTGGTCATTATGTTCTTCCCTTCCATCGCAACGCTGTTGCCCAGCCTGATGAGGCACTAGGGAGCAGGGAGAATGAAAGTAAGACTCATCACCAATTTCTCATTCGTCACCGGTAGCGGGGGGGAATTTTCCGTGCCGGATTCGGCGGCAACCATCGAAGACCTTCTCGCCCATGTGGGCAGGCAGATTGAATTTGTGTTCATGGACGCTGCCGGGAAGAATCTTCGAAAAGACATCGAGCTGGAATTGAACGGAAAGAACATATGGTTTTATCCGGACGGTCTGCAAACGAAATTGAAGGAAGACGATTGCGTGGATATCACCCTCACCCCTCTTGGGGGAGGTTAGGACAAATATCAGCCACAAAGACGCTAAGACACAAAGAGAACTTCCATGACTTCCCGGTGCCTTTGTGTCTTCGTGGCAGAACCCGCTTGGGCGGGCCAGGAAAGGAGTGGAAGACGTGGTAACATTCTACAGACGATTACCCAAATTTGACGTTGTGACGCCCCGCAGTCTGGATGAGGCATTGGGGCTTCTGAAGGGAAACCATGACGGCGAAATCAGGCTCTTTGCAGGGGGAACCGATCTCATTCCGAGGCTAAAAGAGAGGATTGTCAAGACGCCGAGGTGTTTGCTGGACCTCAAGAGAATCTCTGATCTCGACTATGTCCGGGAGGATGGGGACGGGGGGGTCAGGATCGGCGCCCTGGCCAGCATCGCCTCGGTGGCGGCATCCCCTCTTGTCAGAGCGCGGTGTTCCATCCTGGCACAGGCTGCAGGCAGTATCGCCTCCAACCAGATACAGAACCGGGGCACCGTTGCAGGGAATATCTGCAATGCCGTGCCGTCCGCCGATTCGGCGCCGGCTCTTCTCTGCCTGGACGCGGTTGTGCTCTGTGCCAGCATTCGCGGCACGCGAAAAGTCTCGATCCATGAATTTTTCACCGGCCCTTATAAGACTGTTCTGGACGAGGATGAGATCGTTCGGGAGATTCAGATTCCCGGGCCGCCCGCAAAGGCCAAGGGCGTGTACATCAAGCTCTCTCCCAGGAGCAGGATGGACCTCGCGGTGGTAGGTGTGGCGGCAATGGTCTCTCAGGAAAACGAGGTCCTGAAGGATGTCCGAATCGGGCTCGGGGCGGTAGCGCCCACACCCATTCGCGCAAAAAAGGCGGAGGCCTTGCTGAAGGGTGAATCTTTAGGAGATGCGCTTCTGGCCAAGGCTGCCAAAACGGCCTCGGAAGAGGCGAGACCCATAGACGACCACCGCGGTTCTGCGGAGTACAGGAGGATGATGGTGGAAGTTCTGGTAAGGCGCGCCGTCGGGCAGTGCCTGGCCGGTTAGGACCTTTCTGTGCGATTTGCGGAAAAGGTGAAAATCCGAAATCCGAAGCACGAAATCCGAAACAATACCAAATAACCCAAATTCAAATGACCAAAACTGCTGTGCTCGATTTTGCTTTTCTGTTTTGAACATTAAAGTATTTGTGCTTGTGAGTTTGTTTCGAATTTCGGATTTCGATATTCGAATTTGGTTGCGGCCGTAAGGCCTGCATTTTGGCGACCCCAATGGAGGAGAATAAATGATGGAAAGTAAACAGATCAGGTTCGTTATCAACGGACACCCTCATACGTTAAAGGTTTCCCCCTGGAGGACCCTGTTGGAGATGATCCGCGAAGATCTCCAGTTGACCGGGACCAAGGAAGGTTGCGGTCAGGGCGAGTGCGGGTCGTGCACCGTGATCATGGGGGGAAAGACGGTGAACAGCTGCCTGGTGCTGGCAATGGAGGCTGATGGTCAGGAGATCACGACCATCGAAGGTCTGGCAGATGGAGAGGTGCTCCACCCCATCCAGGAATCGTTTGTGGAGCATGCGGGAATGCAGTGCGGCTTCTGCACGCCGGGCATGATCATGTCCGCAAAAGCGCTTCTGGACAAGAATCCTTCGCCGAGTGAGAAGGAGATCCGGGAAGGAATCTCGGGGAACTTCTGCCGCTGCACCGGATACACCAAGATCATCGAGTCCATCAGCGCTGCGGCTGACGTGATGAAAGGGGGGAAGTGAGCATGGAAGACTATTCTGTTATCGGGAAAAGAATCCCCCGGGTGGATGGAAGGGTGAAGGTTACGGGCGAGGCCAGGTTTGCGGCCGATTACAGTTTTCCGGGGATGCTGTGGTGCAAAATGGCGAGATCTCCGTATGCCCATGCAAAGATCCTCAACATCGACACCAGCCGTGCAGAAAAACTTCCCGGGGTAAAGGCGGTCGTGACCGGGAAGGATTTTCACGGGTGGAAATGGGGGTGGATGCCCAAGACCAGGGACGAGGGCCCGCTGGCGGACGACAGGGTGCGGTATCTGGCCGAGGCGGTTGCGGCCGTGGCTGCGGTCGACGAGGAAACAGCGGAGGAGGCAACCGAGCTGATCAAAGTGGACTACGAAGAGTTGCCGGGGGTCTTTGACCCGGAAGAGGCCATGAAGGAAGGCGCCCCACTGGTGTACGACCATGTGAAGAACAACGTGAGCTGGGAATTCCACATGGATTTTGGGGACGTGGAAAAGGCATTCCGGGAATCCGACCTGGTAAGAGAGGACCGCTTTGAGACGGGACGGGTGATCACGGGATATCTGGAGCCGCCCGCTGCCGTGGCCATGTGGGACGCTTCCGGCATCACGATCTGGGCCGCCAAGCAGAGTCCCTATTTCGTCTACCGCCACCTGGCAGCCTGCTTCAATCTGCCTCTCAACAAGGTGAGGGTCATCCAGCCGTTCATCGGAGGGGGTTTCGGGGGAACCAAGAACGATTCCCTGGCAGGGGACTTCTGCGCATGCCTTTTCTCCAGGATGACCGGCAAACCGGTCAAGTTCATGTACAACATGGAAGAAGTGCTCAAGACCTGTCGCCGGCGGCACAACATGATCATCTACAATAAAATGGGGATGAAAAAAGACGGCGCCATCACGGGTATGCAGAGCCGTGTGATCGCAGACGGCGGGGGGCATACGGCCATTGGTCCCCTGACGATGTACCTGACCGGATGCATGAGCACCCTTCCGTACAAGCTGCCCAATTTCAAGCACGATGCGTACAGGATTTTTACGAACAACCCCATCTCGGCCGCCATGCGGGGCCATGGGGTCACCCATACCCGGTTTGCCGCGGAAATCCAGATGGAGATGATGGCCGAGGAGCTTGGAATCGATCCGGTCGCCATACGGTTGAAAAACGCGATCGAGGCCCCTCATGAAACGATCAACAAGGTGACGGTTCACTCCTGCGGCCTGAGCGAAGGGATCAAAACCCTTGCCGAGGACCCTGCCTGGAAGGACAGGGAGAAGAAGAAGGGCTCTGCTCCGGTTGCCCACGGGGTCGGGCTCTCGGGCACAGCCTACCTGGGAGGCGCCAGGCAGAGAGGCCACCAGTCCTGCGGGGCGGTGGTCAGGCTTTGTGAGGACGGGAGCGTGGACTACCTGACCGGCGCAACAGACTGCGGCCAGGGCTCGGACACGGTCCTTGTCCAGGTCGTCGCGGAAGAGATGGGGATAGGCGTAGAGGACGTCGATATCAAGAGGGTGGACACGGCCATGACCCCGTGCGACGCGGGCAGCTACGGAAGCCGGGTGACGGTGCTTGCCGGCGAGGCGGCCCAAAAGGCGGCCCGGGACGTGAGAGACCAGTTGGCCGAATTTGCAGCCGAGCAGTGGGGAGCGAAACCGGGTGACATCGTTTTTCGCGACCGGCAGGTCTTTGTCAAGGGCTCTCCGGAAAAGACCATGCCTTTCCACAAGCTCGCCCAGGCCGCCTGCTACTCGGGCTCCGGGGCAGTCATTCTGGGGAGAGGCTACTCCAAGTACGGCATCGAGGTGCTGGACTTCGACAAGGGGATAGGCAATTCGGGTACCTCCTACAGCTTTACCTCCCAGCTGTCCGAGGTGGATGTGGACCTGGAAACGGGCTTTGTGAAGGCTACCGACTTTGTGATTGCCCACGACTGCGGCAGGCCCCTGAACCCGATCAATGTGGAGGCACAGAATCAGGGGGCGGCGATCCAGGCCCTCGGGCAGACCCTGTATGAGCAGTTCAAGATGTCCGAAGGCAAGACACTCAATCCCAATCTGGTGGATTACAAGATGCCGCTCTCCCTGGATACGCCGGATATCCGGGTGATCGATATCCTCACGGACGATCCGGACGGCCCGTACGGCGCCAAGGAGGCCTCGGAGGGCGCCATTGTGAGCACCCCGCCTTCGGTCGTGAGCGCGATCCACGATGCGACCGGGATATGGTTCAAGGAGCAGCCGGTTACGCCTGAGAAGATCGTGATGGCTCTGAAGAAAAAAAAGGAGAAAAAGGGCTAAGCGAGGAAACAACGAAAAAAGAGCATCTCTCGCCCGCTTGTCCCGCTTTTTGGCGGGGCTTCGCTCGAGAACCAGAGATCACCAAGAGAGCGTCCTTGTCCTGTTTTTGGATCCCAAAAACAGGACAACCTCAGATCCTTCGGAGCGCTAACAAGCGACAGCGTATCGCCGCGCAGTGTTGCGCAACCAGACGCTCTCCCCTGTGCCTCTGTGGTCTCCGCGAGAAATATACTGTCTTTTCTTCCGGCTGTTCAAAGAGGGACTGTCATGGGCAAGGAATACATACTCAAGGAATTGGCCCGATACAGGGTTGGCACATACGCGGATATCATCAACAGGAATGGACTGCTTTATCCTGAGGAGATCGCCTTTAAATGCGGCTCTGAGCAGGTGTCCTTTTCAGGGTTCAACTCCAGGGTGAACCGCTTGATTCATGCGCTTCGCTCGTTAGGTGTCATGAAGGGCGAAGTCGTCGGCGTTCTTTCCTGGAACAGCCTTGAGTACACCGACGTGTACGGCGCGGCGATGAAGGGGGGCTACATCGCATCGCCCTACAACGCCAGATTGCAGAGCGGTGAACTGGAGTACCTCATCAACTATTCGGACGCAAGCACGATTTTTGTCGGTCCTGAACTGGTCGAGATCATCCGTTCGCTGCGCTCCCGTCTTCCGAAGGTCAGAAACTTCATCTCGTTCAAGGGATCCTTTCCGGGCATGATCTCCTATGATGAGCTTGTGTCATCGTCCTCGAGCGAAGAGCCCGATGTCTTCGTAGAGGAGGAAGATCCAGTGTTCCTCTTCTATACGAGCGGGACCACGGGTGTGCCTCGAGGAGCGCTTTATACGCAAAAACGCGCCATGGACGACACGAGGAGATTTGCGATAGCGATGGCCCTGGAATTTGGGCGCAAACAGATTCAGATCATGCCACTGTTCCACGTAGGCGGCACAAAGAACCTCTGGGGCTATTATTTCGCAGGCGCAACCAACGTAATCCTCCCCAAGATCTCTTTCGACCCGGGCGCGACTCTTCAGGCCATACAGGATGAGAAGGCCACGGACATCCACATCGTGGCAACCCACCTTGCGGCCTTTCTCGCTTTGCCGGACATTGATCGATATGACCTCAGCAGTTTGAAATGCATGTTCTACGCCGCCTCACCCATGCCTCTGGAGACCCTCAAGAGAGGGATGGAGAAATGGGGCCCCATCTTCATGCAATTCTACGGGGCGACGGAGGACGGCCCGAACGTGACCATGCTGTCAAAGGCGCAGCATCGGGTTCTGGACAAATCCGCGGAGGAACAAAAGACGCTGAGCTCAGCGGGGTTTCCCCATATCGGGGTGCAGGTGAGGATAGTGGGTCAGGACGATCGGGATGTCGGACCCGGAGAGGTCGGAGAACTCATCGTTCGCAGCAAGGGGACAATGCATGAGTGGTGGCACAAACCGGATGACACCAGCGAGACTATTGTCGATGGGTGGGTGCACACCGGAGACCTGGGTCGCTACGATGAAAAAGGGTTCATTTACATCGTTGACAGGAAAAAGGACATGATCGTTTCAGGAGGGGAAAACATCTTCCCTCGGGAAATAGAGGAGGTTCTTTACGGGCATCCCTCTGTCTTGGAGGCATCTGTCTTCGGTATACCCGATCCCTACTGGGTAGAGAAGGTGCATGCGGTCGTGGTCCTGAAAAAAGGCGCAGCGGCAACCGAACAGGAGCTGATAGATTTCTGCAAACAGAAGCTGGCTCGCTTCAAGGCGCCGAAATCCGTCGAGGTGCGAGAGAGTCTGCCGAAGAATGCAGCAGGCAAGATCCTCAAGAGGGAGATGAGGGAAAAATACTGGGCAGGATTGGAACGGCGCGTATAAAGAAGGAGGATTAGCATGGATACGTATCCCTGGTGGACAGAGGAACATAAGGCATTTGACAAGGAAATGCGGGCTTTTGCCGATGAGGTGATGCCGCTCGATGTGGAGACGAGATGGAAGAGGGAATTCCCCCGGGAGATCTTCGATCGCGTCAGCAGGAAGGGATACGGGGGGGCAGGCGTCCCCAAGGAGTATGGGGGGTTGGGCCTTGGGGCGACAGGCGCCTGCATCGCAGCCGAAGCCATGAACCGGATGCCCGGCTCGGGGCGCACCTTTGTGGGCAACATGCTCGGAGGGCTTCGTCAGATCATCGAATTCGGCACAGAGGAGCAGAAGTCTCGTTTTCTGCCAAGAATAGCCAAGGGGGAGCTTGGGGCTATCGTGATTACGGAGCCCTTTGCGGGCACGGATGCGGCCGCCCAGGAGATGGGAGCCAGGCGCGAGGGGGGCAGCTACCTCCTGAACGGGAAGAAGCGGTACATCGTCGCGGCCGGGACGGCCCGGAGATACATGGTCTATGCCCGAACCAGCCAGGACCCTGAGGACCGCAAGCGATACAAGCATCTCACCGCGTTTGTCGTGGAAAAGGGCTTCCCGGGTTTCTCCGTTGAAAAAATCAACGAGGTCATCGGGTTCGAGAACATCCAGAACGGGGTGCTCGACTTCCAGGATGTTCCGGTGCCGCTGGAGAACAGGATTGGGGAAGAAGGGGACGGATGGCGGGTGATGACCGCGGGGCTCAACTTTGAGCGGACCCTGATCTGCGCCCAGACCGTGGGCTGGATGGGGGAGCTGCTCAGGAACGTGGTGCCCTATGCGGAAAGAAGGGTGCAGTTCGGGAAACCCACCATCAGCTTCACCAACAACCAGTTCAAGATCGCCGACATGATGATGAGATGGAAGATCGCACGGCTCCTCACTTACCACACTGCACATCTCTGGGACCTGGGCTGGGACATCACGCTGGAATCCAACATGGCCAAGGTGTATAATTGTGAAGGCGTTTTGGCTTCGAGTCTGGACGGGATCCAGGTGATGGGAGGAGACGGGTTGACGCCCTTCTACCCTCTTGCAGCCATCATGAAGGTGGCCAAGGTGGAGAACATTGCCGGAGGCACCATGGAGGCGTGCAGGCTCGTGATTCACAGGACGGGAATGAGGCAATTTGCCGATGATTTGAAAATGCCCAGGCGAGTCATTCATGAGAAGCTGGGAGTCCCCGTCCCTGTAGCGGGTCTGCAAGAAAAAGAGAAGAGTGTGGATGAGGAACAAATGCTGAAGGTCCTGGCAGAGGACTACCGCGTGAACCCGGGACTTCACATGAGCCGGGACGACATGAAGACCTTTTTTGATGTGGAGGACGGAAAGCTGGATGAAGTGCTGGTCGGCCTCGAGCGCAAAGGATTGGTCAAACTGCTTCGGGACAAGAGAGGCATTGCCCTGGCCAAGGCCACCTATGACGGGCTGAGCCGCGCCTTTCCCAAGGAGCACTACAAATGGTTCCCCTCCTGGGTTCAGGAGGAGAACATCTTTTAGAGGAGCATTCGCCATGCCCATGGGAGATGTCATTCGAAGAAGTGCGCACCGATTCCCGAACAAGACGGCTCTGGTTTTCGGTGAGACAAGTTGGACCTATAAGGAGTTAAACAGGAGGGTCAACGGTCTTGCCAACTCGCTTCTGCAGCTTGGTCTCAAGAAGGGCGATCGGGTGGCTCTACTCGCCCATAACGGCCCTGTCTATTTTGAAGTCTATTTCGCCTGTGCAAAGAGCGGAACCATCTTCGTCCCGATCAACAATCTCCTGAGAAGAGCCGAACTGCTCCAGATTCTCAATTACATAGGGCCCCGATACATCGTTTTCGGCCCGGAGTTTGAGGAAGTTCTCGGGTCGATAAGGGGTGAACTCAAGAGCGTGGAGACATGGGTGTGTCTGAAAGAAGGAGTCTCGGCACCGATCCTCTCTTACGATCGTCTGGTGAAAGAGGGCAACGGCGAGGAACCGGGGGTCGCCATCGCGGATGATGATATCATGAGCATCGTTCTCACATCAGGCACGACAGGTCTTCCTAAAGGGGCCATGAGGAGCCACCGGCACATCTATGTCAATGGACTGACCGGGGCTGCAGAGGTGGGTCTCAGGGCATCGGATCGCACCCTTCTGGTTTTTCCGTTTTATCATGTCACCTGGGAGGACAACCTTCGCCACATCCTGATGGCCAATACCGTTCTTATCAGGAAGGAGGGGAGTTTTGACGCCGCCGAGGTGCTGGGGACCATTTCGAGGGAGGGGATTACGATCTGCCAGCTTGTCCCCACCATGATCAGTTCGCTGCTTCAACTGGAAAATTCTGAGTCCTTCGATCTTTCGAAACTTCGTCTCATCGTCTATGCCGCATCCCCCATGCCTGTTGAGCTCCTGAAGAAGGCCCTGAAAAGATTTCAGTGTCAGTTCATGCAGCTCTACGGCCAGACAGAGACCGGCCCGCTCACCACTCTGCTGAAGCCCGAGGACCATGTTTTGGAAGGGTCCCCGGAGCAGATCGCCAGGCTGGCATCTGCCGGGCGGCCGGTGCTGAGCTATGAGATCAGAATCGTGGACAAAGAAGGGAAGGATCTGCCCACAGGTGATGTGGGAGAGATCGCGGTGCGCAGTGAGTGCATGACAGTAGGGTACTGGAATCTCCCCAAGGAGACGGCAAAAACTATTCGCGGTGGCTGGCTGTACACCGGAGACTACGGCCGATTGGATGAAGAGGGATTTGTCTATATCGTGGATCGCAAGAACGACATGATCATCAGCGGGGCCAAGAACATCTACCCCCGCGAGATCGAAGAGGTTCTCTACCGCCATCCTGCAGTGCTTGAGACCACGGTCATCGGAGTGCCGGATGAACACTGGGGTGAATCTGTAAAGGCTCTCGTTGTTCTGAGAGAGGGGATGGAGGCGACCGAGCAGGAAATGATCGCCTATTGCAAGGAAAACCTCGCCAGCTACAAGAAGCCCCGTTATGTGGAATTCAGAAAAGAACTTCCCAAGAGCCCGACCGGCAAGATTCTGAAGAGAGTCATCCGGGATGAGTACTGGAAAGGGCGGGATCGACGAGTGTAACTCTGAGGTGCATTAATGGAAAAAGATCTTCTTGCAGGGAAAAAAGTCCTTGTGGTGGATGATGAGCCGGATGTGGTGGACACAGCGAAGGCGTTGCTTTCCATGTGTGAAGTCCGGGGGGCCACCAGTTTTGCCGATGCCAGGACGCTTCTGGAGCAGGAAAATTTCGACCTCGCCGTCTTGGATATCATGGGAGTGGACGGATATGCCTTGCTGGAACTTGCAAGTCAGCGGGACGTGACCGCTGTCATGTTGACGGCCCATGCCTTGAGCCCGGGCAACATCGTGAAATCTTTCAAGGGTGGCGCCGCTTCCTACCTTCCCAAGGAAAAACTGATCGATCTTCCCACTTTTCTGAGAGAAGTTCTTGAAGACAAGGCCAAAGGGCGCCATTTCTGGTCCCGATGGCTGGACAGATGGGGATCTTTCTACGATGAGAAATTCGGCCCGGAATGGCAAAACGAGGATAAGGAGTTCTGGGAGAAGTTCAAGATCTGGATGTGAAAGCGTCTTCAATGCGGTTCTTGAGGACGGGGAGACAAGAAGGCCGGGGAGACCCGGCCTCTATTCATTTTTCTGCAAGATCCGGCGTACTTCTATTCGTCAGCGGGACTGAGTCCGGGATGCGGCGCTCTTCAACACCTCGTGCTTGAAGTCTTTAAAGAACTTGTCCTTTTCCACCCAATCCGGCCCGAAATGTTTGTTGAAATAACCGCCCAGTCTCTCAAAGAATTTCTGCCAGACCGGTTTTCCCTCCCCGAGCACGACATCCTCCAGAAATGACCTGAGCTCCGTCATTTTGTCTTTGGGCAGGAAAGAGACGGCGCCCAGCTTGATGGACTTCTTCAGTGCCTCGGGGGTCAGGGCGTGCGCAGTCAGCATGACCGTGGGAAATCCCCTGTCGACAGAGTTTTCCAGGAGCTCGAACCCGTTCACTCCCATGATGTCAAGGATGACAACATCATAGGTGTAGCTGGCCAGATATTGGAGGGCCGTGTCATAATCACGCGCCTTGTCCACGAGGCACATCTCGAGTTCTTCCGCCACCGTGTCCAGGACATCGGGTTCATCATCCACTACCAGAACGGTCTTACCTTTCAAGGGAGATTCCTGTGCCATCGGCTGCAATTCTCCTTTCCACCCGCATTTGGAGTAATGAGAACAGTTATTCCATAACAAAGAACCTCATTCCAGTCAAAGTTTTAAATCAGCTATACGGTTTTGGCTTGTCCTTGGAGTCTTTTCAGCGTCTTTGAAGGGAGATTGTCAAAGGAGCCGTTCTAAGGGTACAGCTAAGAGGCTGAAATTACAAGGGCTGGGTTTCTCAAGGTTGCGGGATTTCGGTCTTGATCTGCAACCCCCGCGCAACGAATTTCCAGGTTTTGCACGAGGATGACAGGTTTACGGCATCGAAAGAGAGTTGAAAAGATTATACTCAAAACAGGAGCCAAGGCCAGGCGAAAAGCGGAACCCTACCGCCTTCATCCCCGGATCCTCGCAGGACTGCAGAGGTCGCGCATGTCCTCCAGTCCGCCAATATGAGGAAAATTGGCATAGCAGCCTTTTACTATCTTTACGTCTACTTCGGTGACAAAGGCATCTGACTTATCCATGGTTGTATTGCTCCCATTGAGATTTCTTGACTTGGTCCACTTTGGGACACCCGCCGTTTTCACTTCACGATATCTTAATACGCAGATTGCCTATGGGGTAACTGACGCAAGGGTGAATGTATCCCGCCTTGGCGTCCGCCCAGCGGCGGCCGTCATACCCGGGAATGAAAACCTCTCCTGAAAGTAGACGGGTTCTGCAGGCGGAACAGCGGCCGACCCTGCACTGCGCCGGAACGACAATGCCCGCCTTTTCCATGGATACCATCAACGGGTCTCCTGCGGCGGCTGCGAAGATTTTTCCTGTCCTGTCTTCCGTGCACTTGAATTCGTCTCTTTTTGAAATTCCGGGCCATCGAGCCTCCAGCGTGATATCTCCGGGGGGGCCGAAAGGTTCCTTCTTGATGCGCCGCGCCGGAACCTTCAGGGTTTTGAGGGCGTCATCGACGAGATGATGCATTTCGGGGGGGCCGGCGACAAAAAAGGTCTTGCCTTCGGTCGAACCCACCAGGGAGTGGATCAACTCTGCATCGAGAAATCCCTTATGGCCTTTCCATCCTGCCGGCGGATCGCTGATGACCAAGTCCACCTTGATGGCAGGGTTCTGCCTTTGCATCACTCTGAGTTCGTCTTGAAAGATGACGTCTTCGGGGTTGCGGCTGCCGTAGATGAGCTGCACTGCCAAGGCCAGCCTGTTCTCCACGGCTTGGCGAAGAAAGGAAATGAAGGGGGTGATGCCGCTTCCCCCGGCCAGAAATACCATATCCCTCCTATTGCCGAGCGGGTTGGAGAGAAAAACACCGGCGGGTTCGGTAGCCGTAAAGATGTCGCCGGGCTTCACCCTGTCGAGGAGATAATGTGAAACAAAGCCGTCGGGTTTTCGTCGCACGGTGATATCGTAATAGGTTCTTCCCGGCGGCGAAGAGATGGTGTAGGGGCGGGAAGTGGCGATGCCGTCGATAAGCACGAAGAGGTTGATGAACTGCCCGGCCTTGAATGGGGGCGGAGGACCCTCCACCTGCTCAAGACGCAGCGTTCGGCAGCTCAAGGTTTCTTCGATGGTCTCCATGACCTTCAGGGTGATCCGTCCGGGATGCAAGGTGGTCATCAGCGCCTTTTCCCGCTGCAACCCGGTCTCCGTCAGCTCCTCGACCTCTTTCACACCTGGTTCGACTAGGGCTTTCACCTGCTCGAACGGTTCACGGCCCCAGCCTCTTGACAAATCTTCCATTACCGACATGGCGGCCATCATTCCGCTCATCGTACATACGGGGATAGCCCCGCCGTTGACCCAACTGCCCACGAAATAGAGGCCTTCAAGGGGACCCCTCGTATTGATCCGCTTGGGGTTGATGGTGCGGGTCTCCCCGAATCCGACAAAGCTTCCTCCGTAGTTGCCTGTGTAGCGAATATTGGTAAGCGGTGTGCCGATCTCCATCTCCTCGATATGATCGCGAAGGCCCGGCACCACTCTTTCCGCACGTCCGACGAGCTGTTCGGCAAGTACCCTTTTGGTTGCGTCATATTCGGCGGGGCTGAGCCCAAGCCAGGTGCCTCCGTATGTCCCGGCACTGATGGACATCATCGTGGCCCCGGGGGGCGCATAGTCCGGGTCGGAACCGCTGTAGTTCGCTATCGCTACCCCCAGCGCAGGGAGAGACGTGAACGCCTCGCCGTTTCTGAGCGTGTCGAATGCTTTCGTATTATGGAGCGATAGATCGCCGTCGTCCTCTCGCACCAGGAAGGTCGTATGGTTGAACAACCCTAATCGCTCGTTAGGGCAGTCGAGCCCCAGGTAAACACTCATGACGCCGCCCCCAGCCGACATGGAGGCCAATTGCTTCAGATACCACGAAGGCACACTGTCCCTGCCGATCAACTGCAGACACGTGTTGATCGGGTCAGCATTGGAGACCACATAGGGACAGTGAATTTGGGTTCCGTCCTCTGCCACGACGCCTCTAACCCTGCCCTCTGTGACGAGAATACGCGAAACCCCGTTATTGAATCGGACTGTGCCACCGCTTTCCTCAATGACGTCGACAAAGGCCTGGGAGAGGGCCTGGGCCTTTCCCTTGATGAGCACCGCACCGTAGTTCAGGAACATGGAAAACACGAATATGTAATCGTTGAAGGAGATGAGCGGATAGGGCTGGGAGAAGTAGTTACCGGTCTGGGCGAGGGCCAGCCGCAGCCTCTCGTTCGAGATCATTTCAGTCAGCACATCGGCCAGGTTTCGGCCCTGGTAGGTCTTCAGGGTGGGGTAAGGTGTTAGATCGACAGGCTGCCGGCCTGGGCCGATGGCCTGCATCTCGGCGGCCATGCTCCGCATGACCCCAAAAAAGTGTTTTATTTCCCCGACTTCTTTTGGGAAGCGGCCGCAGAGGAACGATTCATTTTCTTCGATCCCGAAGGGCATGATGATGTCCAGGCCCGGGATGACGCAGCGAAGGAATTCCCGGATGGGGATGAAGGTAAGCTTCTGGGCGATACCCAAACCGCCCAGCAGCAGTCCGAGGGGACCGGGCTTCCCCGGAGTCCCTATGCCGCTCAGCCAGTGAAGAGCGACATCGAATTCAAACCGGCCCCTTACGAAGGTCTGCGCATACCCGCCCGGAATATTATGTTTCTCCAGGACGAGCACCTTCTTGCCCGCCTTGGACAAGGCGGCGGCCGCTGTCAGGCCGCCTATTCCGGAACCGATAACGATCACATCAAAATCACTGGAATCACTCATGTCTCCCTACCCTCTTTTTGCGTGACTGCAAGCCGGCCATTTCATCAGCTGGGAAAGATCTCCGGAATCCTCTGCGCCAGGATCATGTTGCCGCTGATCTTGAGCTTCCCGGTCATGAAGGCCTGCATGCCGTTGGTCTGCTTGTTTACCATGGCCAGCCACGTCTCGCTTCCCATGTTGAGGGTCACCGTGGGATTGTCGGCCTTTCCTTCATTGAGCGTGCAGGTTCCCCCCTGGATCACCAGATTCCAGCTTCCGCCGCCTTCGCCCGTGATCTCGAACTGGTAGACGACATTCATCCCCTTGGCTGCATTTGCGTTGAACATCTTGGGCATTTCTTGGAAGGTCTCCTTCACATTGGTCATTGCCATGGTTTGTCACTCCTTTCCGGAAAAATGGTGGATCATGTACTCAATCCTATACCAAGTGCTGTGCCATATGGGATTCACGCAATAGCCCTTGCAGCACCTTAACCGCGGAAGGGACGGGAAATCGGTCACCTTCCTTGCAGCCCCTCCACGAGCACTGCGAACCCCATACCGCCTCCGGCGCACAGGGAGGCGATACCTAAGTCGAGACCATTGGCCATCATCCCATAGAGTAGAGTGACAATGAGCCGGCATCCTGTTGCGCCCACGGGGTGGCCAAGTGCGATCCCGTTTCCATAGACGTTCACCTTGTCCCGATCCAGCCCCAACACCTTTTCACAAGCGAGATACTGAGCGGCAAAGGCTTCATTGATCTCGAATCGCTGAATGTCCCCCAGGTTGAGTCTCGCTTTCCTCAGCACACCCTGAATGGCAGGGACCGGGCCGATACCCATATAATTCGGATCCACGCCGGCCACATGGTATGCCTTTATGCGCGCAAGCGGCTTCAGGCCCAATTCCTTCGCTCGATCCAGATCTGCCAGAAGCACCGCTGAAGCCGCATCATTCATTCCGCACGCATTCCCGGAAGTGACCGTTCCATCCTTCTTGAAAACGGCTGGGAGCTTGGCCATCATATCTACGTTCACATCTCGTCTGACGTGTTCGTCCCTGTCAAAAATGACAGGCGCCTTTTTGCGCTGCGGGATCGGAAAGGGCGCTATTTCGGCTTTGAACCTTCCTTCATCGATCGCTTTCACCGCTCGTCGGTGGCTCAGCACCGCGTACGCATCCTGCTCCTGCCTGGTGATCTCATGCTTCTCTGCAAGGTTTTCAGCCGTCAGCCCCATCCCTACGCCGATGAGGGGTTCCTGCATGCCTCTCCAGACCAGGTCGAACGCCTCCAGGTGCCTCAGCCGTTGTCCCCAGCGGGCCGTCTGCATGATGTAAGGCGCATTGCTCATGCTCTCAACACCACCGGCCAGGACCAGGTCCGATTCGCCACAGGAAATGGACTGGGTTGCAGAAATGACGGCCTGAAGCGAAGACCCGCAGGTGCTGTTGATGGTAAAACCGGGGACCTCCTCGGGAATTCCTGCTTTGAACGCCGCGCTTCGCGCAATATTCTGCTCGATCGGCGCAAAGCAGCAGCCGAAGATGACTTTGCCGATCTGATCGGGTTGAACCTCGGCTCGAACCAGGACGTCTTTGATAACATGCTGCGCCAGATCCAGTTGGGGAATCTCTTTTAGGGATCCGCCGAAATCGCCAATGGGGGTGCGTGTAGCTCCCACAATCACTATGTCTCGATTTCCCATGTTTTTCCTCCTCTGCTACGCGCTGAGCTTCATGGGTTTCGGGTTCTTTGGGTCAGACCAGTCGTAGAAACCCCTCTTGGTCTTGATCCCCAGGTAACCCATGAGGACCATCTTCCTGAGGACAGGAGGAGGAGCAAACCGACCTTCTCTGAACTCCTCGAACATCACCTCGCCGGCATGGAGAATGAGATCCAGCCCTATGTAGTCGGCGAGCATCAGAGGACCCATGGGATGGTTGAGACCCAGTTTCATCCCGCAATCAATGTCATCGATGCTCGCGATGCCGCTGGATGCAGCGCGCATGGCATCCAGGATAAAAGGGGTAAGGAGCCGATTGACCACAAAGCCGGCTTGGTCCTGGGCAAGGATAGGCACCTTTCCCAGGGACCTCACGAAGACGAGGGCCGTATCGATGAGCTCAGGTGAAACAGCGATCGTCCTGATCAGTTCCACCAGAGGCATTACCGGCGCAGGCTGGAAGAAGTGCATCCCTATAAATGACTCTTTCCTGGAAGTGGCTGCCGCCATCTGGGTGATGGAAAGAGAAGAGGTGTTGCTGGCAAAAAGCGTCTCTTTCTTGCAGACCTTGTCCAGGGCCTTGAACTGATCGACCTTCACTTGAAGGTTCTCGAAGACAGCCTCGATGATCAGATCACAGTCGGCCAGAGAATCCAGCGAAACCGTCCCGTGGAGCCTCTTGAGCGAAGAATTGGCGGCATCCTCCGCCATGACCTTCTTGGTCACCAGCTTCTCGAGAGAACCCCGTATCTTCCCCAACCCTTTGTTCAATAGATGCTCGTCCAACTCCCGGACGATCACTTCATACCCTGCCTGCAGAACCACCTGAGAGATCCCGGCCCCCATGGCCCCGCACCCTACGACACCGATTTTCGCGATTTTCATCCGAAATCCTCTCGCAGCAGAACGGATATCCTCCCCGTTCCCGCTTAGAATTTTCCAAGCATCCGGTTGGCGATGGTGATCTTCTCCATCTCCTTTGTTCCCTCATAGATCTCGACGATTTTGGCGTCCCGGTAGAACCGCTCGATGGGATACTCGTTGATGTAACCGTATCCCCCGTGCAGTTGAAGCGCATCGTCGGTCACCCGCACCCCTGTCTCCCCTGATAACCACTTGGCCATCGCGATCAGTTTGGGATCCTTTGTTCCGCGGTCAATGAGCCAGGCCGCCTGATATGTCAGAAGCCGGGAGGCCTCCACCATGGTCGCCATTTCAGCCAGCTTGACCTGGACCGTCTGAAATCTGCCGATCGGCTGTCCAAAGGCCTGTCTCTTCTTCACATGAGCGATCGCCTGGTCAAGAGCGCCTTGAGCGACGCCCACACCCTGGGAGGAGGCCAGGACACGATTGATGTTGAACAGGTCCATCACCTGCGCAAACGCCTTCCCCTCCTTCCCGCCAATCAGGTTTTCTTTGGGGACTCTCACGCTGCTCAAGACGATTTCAGCCGTGTCGGAGGCCCGGATCCCCAGTTTCCCTTTCAGTTTGTTGGCGTGAAAACCGGGACGATCCTTTTCCACAATGAAAAAGGAATACCGTTCATACCTTGACTTTGCTTCCGGGTTGGTCAGGCAGTAGACGGCGAGGTAATCCGCAATGCTCCCATTGGTGATGAACATCTTCGTACCGTTGAGCACATAGGAATCACCCTCTTTCACTGCCGAGGTCGTGACCCCGAAGATGTCGCTGCCCGCATCGGGCTCCGTGATCGCGGCGCCCATGATGGCCTTTCCCTGCGGAATGGGAGGGATGAACTTCTTCTTCTGCTCCTCGGTGCCGAAGTTCTGAATCAACTCGGTGCCGAATGCCGCCAGCAGAACGCACCCGCACCCCGGATCCACACGCCAGAACTCCTCAGTGATGAGTGCAGCCTCAAAGTAACCCAGCCCCGGGCCCTGGTAAGCTTCCTCCAGGAAGACGCCCACAAATCCAAGACTGCATGCCTTCTTCCACAGGTCCCTTGGGAACTCTTCCCTCTGATCGTATTCGTGCGCGATCTCTCTGATTTCCTTTTCCGCAAAATCGCGAGCGGCCTGTTTGATGTCGTTCTGCTCTTTACTCATTTGAAAATGCATCGGAACCTCCTGGGAATATTCGCTCCAGGTAATCTCCTCATCACTCTGCCTCCAGCTTGAAGCCCTCGACTTTTTCCATGTCGCCGGGATAGTGTTTGGAGCCTCTCCAGAAGCAGAAACATGCGACGAGGCCGAGCAGGCACAGGATCATCATTGCCGCCTTGAGCCCCCATGCCCCCCCTCCCAGTGCGTCGGAAATTGCCCCGGTCGCCGAGGGCGACCATGCTCCACCGCAAACCATCATGACAAACCCGCACATGCCCCAGGAAACCCCTTTGAGCCCGGGGCTGACCACATCCTGAGAAATGGAGTTCACCGCTGGGATCCCCATAACGGCAACCGCACCAAAGAGCACGATCAAGAGAAAGCCGGGACCCTTTACGTCGAAGAGAAGCGCCAGAAACAGCAGGACTGCAGTACCCAATGAAGCGAGGACCGGGGTCAAGATCCGCCCTTTTCTGTTCTTTTTCTGCCACAGATCGGCAATCACACCACCCACCGGAGCACCCAGGATACCCATCAGGGCGCCGACACCCATGATCATGCCGGCTTTCGCTTCTGATACGTTTTGGACGCGCATAATGAACGCCGCGCCCCAGGCGGCATAGGCAAACGCCATGGCATTATGCATGGCATAGCCGATATACAGCCACCTGAGGGTCGGAATTTTAAAGAGCAGTGCAACGGATGACCAGAACCCGGTCTTTCTCCCTCGTTCGTCCGTCACAGCCACGTTCTTGTAGTCCTTGAGAAAATAGGCCAAAATCCCCAGGATGATCCCGGGAACGGCGAAGACGAAGAATGGCGTCCGCCAGCCCCCATGATGAGCCGAGAGATATCCGCCCAGCAGAGCCCCTGCGGCAGTGCCCATGGGGACGGCTGCGTTGAATATGCCCAGGACCCTGCTTCTGGCCTCTTGAGGGTATACCGCAGTCAGCATCGCCGTGGACGCGGAAGGGTAGCCGGCCTCGCCGACCCCCACTGCAATCCTTGGCAGAAGCACCCCCACGAAACTCCTGCCCAGTCCGGTGACGTAGGTAAAGCCGCTCCAGATGATGGCGATCAGGGACATGGTCTTCCGCCTGCTCCAGCGGTCGACCAGATAGGAGGCGGGGATTGCCAGTACCGCCATGCTCAGGAAGAAAAGAGTTTGCAGCCCCCCCGCCTGGGTGTCTGTGAGTCTCAGGTCAATTTTCATGGGCTCCAGCACAGCGGAGAGGACCTGCCGGTCCATGAAGTTGATCATGTACAGCAGGAAGCAGATGACCAGAACACTGGTTCTCTGGAATCCGCTCACTGTGAATGCTTCACTCTTTGAAGGTGCAGAGATTCCTCCGGCCTTTTTTTCCACAGATCCTGCGGGCGTCGTAGTGCTCATCCGGTCACCTCCTGGGGTTGTTGTGGGGAGCCTATTTCGTTAGATTCCCATTAAATTCTTATATGCAGGTCCTCCAATGGGTAGCTCAGACAAGGATGGATATACCCCGCCTGCTCGTCCGACCACCGGCGCTGCACACGGGATGGGATGAATACCTTGCCTGAAATAAGCCGTGTCCGGCAGACGGTGCATTCCCCGGATCGGCAGGCCGATGGGATCACCAGTCCGGAGCGCTCGAGCGAATTCATCAACGGCTCGCCTGCCTTGGCCTTGAACACTCTTCCGGATTTTTCCTCGCACACCTCAAACTCGGTCTTGGATGGAGTGCCCGGCCAGCCCGGTTCAAGGGTCACATCATCGGGGGGACCGTACGCCTCTTTCCTGATGCGTCTTTGAACCACTCCGAGGCTCTTCAAGGCGTCTTCACACAGCATGTGCATCTGGGCCGGACCGCAGATAAAGAAGGTCTTGCCTTCCACCCGGCCCACGCACGATGAAATCATCCGTGAGTTCAGCAGGCCGCTCAACCCGGACCATCCCTTCGGGGGCTCGCTGATGATAAAGTCCGCCTTCACGTTTGGATGAGTCGAAGCGATCCGTTTCAATTCCGCCCCAAAGATGATGTCTTCGGGGCTGCGGCTGCCGTAAAGTAGATGAATTCGCGTATCCTTCTTTTCTTCCACTGTCTCTCTGATGATAGACATAAAAGGCGTGACACCACTGCCGCCTGCCAGAAAAACGACTTGATCCGAATCCATCAGGGGTTCGTAGTAGAATGTTCCATGGGGTCCGGTGGCTTCCAGCACGTCGCCCTGTTTCACCTTCGCGAGTAAAAATGCCGAGACAAATCCCCCGTTTTTATGGCGAACAGTAATATCCATATAGGGTTTTCCCGGAGGGCAAGAGACGGTGTAAGGCCGTGAGGTGAGCACGTTGCCGATGCGAACGAGGATACTGACATACTGGCCGGCCCTGAAAAGGGGCAAAGAGCCTTCGGTAGGGGTCATTCTGAGAGTCTTGGCGCTGGGCGTCTCATCGATGATTTGCTCGACCTTCAGCGCCATCCGGCGGGGATGCAGCCTGGATACAATGTTCCTGGTCGCTGAGCGATCCTCATAGGTCAAGGGATTGCAGTCCTGGGTTTGTTGATCCATCTGGTTCTTGATGCGTTCCATTACGGCCGGGTTCGGACCGCCGGGTGCGGCATCCTCCAGCAGGTCCTGACCGGCAAGGAACCCTGAAAGTATGGAGGGCAGGAATCCTCCCCCCATGTTGACCCAGGCATTGGCGAAATAGAGGCCTGCTAGAGGCCCGCGAGCCGGAATACGCCCCAGAGTGGAGCACTGTCGATTTTCTGCGAATCCGGTAAAGCTGCCGCCGGGATTCTCACTGTAGCGGGCGTTGGTCAGGGGGGTGGCGACATCCAGCACCTCGATGTGGTTCCGGATATCCGGCGCTATAAGTTCAGCGAGATCGATAACCTTGGATGCCAACCACCGCTTTGTTTCCAGGTATTTGGAGGGAGAAAGCCTCAACCAGGGTGCGCCATACGCCCCCATTGTCAATACAACAGCCGCCGTACCGGGCGGGGAGAAAGCGGGGTCGGACAGGTTGTAGGCCGTAACGGAGGTCCCGCTTGGAATCGTGTCGGCCGCTTTCAGCATCGCTTCGTCAGCCTTGTCCATGTCGTAATCGGTCACCACAAATGTTTCATGCGTCGTCAGGCCAAGATCCTGACAGGTGCAATCCAGGCCCATGAAGACATTAAAGGTCGATGCACCGGCCGACCAGGCCCCCAACCGCCGGAGATACCAGTCTGGAATCTTGTCCCGGCCTATCAGCTCTAGACAGGTGACCATGGGATTGGCGTTGCACACCACCCGGGGACAAGCGATTTCCGTGCCGTCCTGGGCCACCACGCCCCGCACGCTGCCATTCGATGTCAGGATCCGGCCTGCGCCGTTGTTCAGCCAGACTTCCCCGCCGTTGGCCTCTATCACTTCGACAAACGCCTGGGACAGCGCCTGAGACGTGCCCCTAACGTGCACCGGGCCGTAGCTGAGGTAAGAGGAAAGACCCATTACATAGTTGATGAAAGCCAACTTTGAGGGAGGCTGGCCCATGTAGTTGCAGAGCTGCCCTATCACCGCACGTAATCTTTGGTCCGACAAAAATGAATCAAAGACCTGGCCCACCGTGCGATTTGAGTGAGCAGTCATATGGGGAAACTCCGATGGATTCAGGCTCGTCAGCCCGGCACCCATCATGTTGGCCCTCATCGCCTCTTCGGCTATATCGAACACGAGAGCGGTAAGACCCCTGATTCCAGCCTCCTCCTTTGGAAATTTCTGAATCAGGTATTCCTCGAAATTTCCTCGGCCGAACGGCAAGACCACATCCAGGTCCGGAAGCACACAGCGATAGAACTCGGCAACCGACGTGAATTTGACCCTGGGCGCCACACCCCAGGAATTCAAGAACCCCCACAAGGGACCACGGCTCTGCTCCCCTCCCACTCCGGAGAGTTCATGGAGAGCCACGTCGAATTCAAACCGGCCACGGAGGAAAGAAGTGGCATAACCTCCGGGTACATTGTGTTTTTCCAGGAGCAGTACCTTCTGGCCCGCCTGGCTCAAGAATGTTGCCGCGGAAAGGCCTCCCAGCCCCGCCCCCACTACGATGACGTCAAAATCTTTCATGTTTCGGAACCTCCCTCTCGCTTCGCTATCCTCCGTATGCCGCCTGCAACAGGTGGACTGTGGTTCCCTCTTTCAAAAGATCCTCTGTTTTGAGGAGGATTCCTTCTACCGCGGCTACGACATTTTCAACCTGAGTGATTCCCAGTAGAGCAAGGAGATCTCCCACCTTCGCTTGGTCTGGAACATCCACCTCAAGAACGCCTGCAGGGTCATGCCCCGGAAATCTCAGACTCAAGGTGCCGAAGAGCTTGACCCTGACTCTCATTGTGAAAAATGGAATGTGCTGTCCAAATCTGTATCGCTCACCACAAACACCTTGTTGTGCGGGGGGAGAGGTTCCTTGTAGAAGAACTCCGGCAGCCGGTCATCCTTGCTGGTAAAGCCCGCATTCGCGTTGAATTCCCGTTCCGCCTGAATCACCCTGATTCCCATCGCGGGAATGGCGTCCGGGCCGAAATTCGTGCCGAACTTGGCATTCATTGCCTTTAGGAATGCCTGCCCTCCTTCGGGCGTGGTCAGCGCAAAGCTCGCCAGGAGGCACAGGCCTGTGCAATCCACGGCGGCCATGGCGATCTGGGTGTTGCGGGACGCCACTACCTGGCCGTCCGCTTTCAGCGGATCGAGCGCTCCACCCAGATACTCTCCGATCACATTCCCCGCCGTATGATCAGCGCCCATGGGACAGGTTGCATAGGTGACGCCGTTTCCCTGCATCCCCCGCGGGTCATATGCGGCAATGCTCTGCCCTTTCACGACCGGCACCCTGTGATGGTTGAAGTGGTTGCCCACGGCCGCCGGGCCGTTTCCCAGGATTCTGCCGAACTCGGTTCCCTCGGCCACCTCTTCGACCATGCGGATCGCGGCATTCCCGTCTCCGAACTTTGCCTTTCCCGCATCCATGGTCACGGCAACTGCAACGCCGGTGCTCATGGTGTCCAGTCCGATGTCGTCGCAGAGATAATCAAGCCTGGCAATCACGTCCAGATCCGTGATCCCGGTCATGCCGCCCATGGACCAGATAGTCTCGTACTCCAGAGAGGCGGTCATGTACTTCCCCTGCTTGTCCACATACTCATTGGAGCAATGGACGATGCACTGTGCACACCCCGTGTGGGTAGTCCTGCCCCCCCTCTCGGTGATGATCTTCGCCATGTTCTCACCGCTGAGTTTCTCCCATCCATCCAGAACCCCTTTGGTGGCGTTGTAGCTGGGGAAGGCGCCCATGGAATTGACCGGCGCCACCAGCCCGGCTGTGCCGAGGGCCGGGAGCATCTGTCCGCTGAAGGGATGCGCTTTCACGGCTTGCGCGAAAGCCTTCACCGCCTCGCCGAACGCGTCGGGGTCCGCTATGGCACCGGCGCTCCTCCCCCGCTGGTCCACTACAACCGCCTTGAGGCCCTTGGCTCCCATGACCGCACCGAGTCCGCCTCTTCCCGCAGCCCTGCACGGCCGCCCATCGACGTCCGTCGCCTGAATCGAGGCCGCGCTCACCTGAAGCTCCCCTGCAGGTCCGATGCACAGAATCGCGTTCTTCTCGCCATACGTTTCGAGGAGCTTCTTCGAAAGAAAGTAGGCGCCCATGCCTTTGTACGCCTGGGCCGGAAGGAGAGCGGCTTCCCCATTCTGATCGATCCTCAGGATAGAGAGATCCTCTTTCGGCGCCTGTCCTTCCACGATGATGGCGGTGATACCCAAATGCCCCAGGGCAGCCGCCATGGTGCCGCCCGCATTGCTCTCCTTGATCGTCCCTGTAAGAGGGCTCTTTGCGCCTATGGAGAGCCTGCTGGTGTTTACGAAAGTTGTGCCGCTCAACAGACCCGGAGCCAGGATCATCTTGTTCTCGGCACCCAAGGGGTCACACTTGGGAGGGACCTCTGAATTGACAACGATAGAAGTAAGCCCTCTCCCGCCCAATCCGGCGTACTGCTGCGGAACATCCTCGACCCGGACTTTGCCTTCCGTCATATTGACTCTCAGGAACTTCATGTTGACCTCCCCCCTATTGCATTGTTTTCCGAGACTGCTTGCTTGATCAGGGCCTTTGCAACCTCTCGCTTCGAGGCTACTGGTTCCTGGGCAGATACAGGGCCCAGGCTGAAGCATCACGTCCTGCATCCATGATGCACTCTGAAAACGTGGGGTGCATGCGAATGCTATGGGCCAGCTCGTCGGCGCCGCATTCGAACTGCATGGCCATTACCGCCTCCCCGATCAACTCCGTTGCCCCGGCACCGACGATGTGCACCCCCAGAACATCGCCCGTCCCTTCTTCGGTCACGATCTTTACCCCTCCGTCCACCTCCCCACAGGCCATTGCCCATCCATTGATCGAATAGGGGAAGCCCCCTATTTTCACTTTGTACCCCTTCTTTTTCGCCTCTTCCTCGGACAACCCCACTGCTGCCACCTCCGGGCAGGTCCAGAGCCCTCGCGGCACCAGATGAAAAGGGAAGCGATTTTTTCGACCCATGGCGTTTTCTGCGGCCGTGACTCCCATTGCCGAGGCGGCATGGCTCAACATCCACCCGCCGGTCACATCGCCGATCGCGTAAAGACCTTCCACATTCGATTCGAGACGATCATTGACCCGGATGAAGCCGTTCTCGTCACGGGCTACGCCCAGAGACTCGATGCCCATGTCCGTGGTATTGGGCCGGCGGGAGCAGATCAGGATCTGCGCGGTTTCCAGGGTCTCCTGCTTCGAGCCCGAGAGCGTGGATATGAAACCATCACCGGATTTTTGAACTGCATCGAGACGGCATTCGGTCAGGATCTGGATGCCGCGGGCCTTCAATGCCTGGGACACGCGATTCCTGGTCTCCCGGTCTTCTTTGGGCAGAATGCGCTTTTCGGGAGTCACCAGCGCGACATGGGAGCCGAAGATGTTCAGACAAGCGGCCATTTCCACTGCCGTGTATTCGGGACCCCAGACCAGGAGCGAGGACGGGATTTTGGTCCATCCAACGGCCTGTTCGGAATTCACGGCCCCCATCAGACCTGGGATGTCCGGCACTGCCGGCCGACTGCCCATGGCCAGGATGATCTTGCCGGCCTGTAGCGTCTGACCGTTCACAGTCACTTCCCGGGGATTTTTGAAAACGGCACGGCCCGGAACCAGGGTGATACCGTTATTTTGCAGCAGATACTTCATGCCGTTGCGGATCTCAGCGGCCACCCCATCCTTGCGGTCCACGATCGTTTGCAGTTCCACTTTCTCTATTGCGGCCTTGATGCCGAATGCATCCGCCTGGCGAATCTGGTGGAGGAGGGACGCGGCGCGCATCCAGATCTTTGTGGGAATGCAGCCCCTGTTCACGCAGGTCCCGCCGATCTGGTCGGCTTCCACCAGAGCCGTTTTGCCGCCAAGCTGTGAAGCTCGGATGGCGGCCGCATACCCTCCCGGGCCGCCGCCGATTACGAGAACGTCATACATGCTCACGCCTCACTTTTCCGATTGAACATCCGATGTGGGTTCTCGATCATCTCCGAAAAATGCATGAGGAACTCGCCAACCGGGGCTCCGTCCAGGATTCTGTGATCAAAGGTCAGGCTCACGGTCATGATCGGCCGCACCACGATCTGCCCCTCCCGGACTACGGCGCGCTCAACAATGGCCCCGGTACCCAGAATGGCCGCCTCGGGCTGGTTGATAATCGGTGTGGTGATGGACCATCCTTTTCCGAAGCTTCCTATGTTGCTGATGGTGAAGGTCCCTCCCCCCAGATCATCGGGCAGGGGTTGAAGCCTTCGAGCCCTTTCACTCAGCCCTTTGATTTCGCGGCTGAGCTGGATCAGCTCTTTTTGATCGGCGTTCCTTACGACTGGGACGATGAGTCCGCTGTCGTTCCCCATCTTTATGGCCACGGCCACACCGATGTGGATGTCCTCCCAGAGTTTGATCTCTCCATCCAGGACACTGGAATTCATGATCGGGACCTGTTTCAGCGCCCTGGCCAGGGCAAAGACCATGAGATCGGTGTACGATATACGGACACCCAGGAAAGGCTCCTGCTCGACAAAGGAATTCCTGACGCGGATCATCTCAGTCATGTCGATTTCGGCGGCGACGGTGAGTTGGGCCGACACCTGAAGGCTGCGGATCATGTGCTCCGCGACGTTCGCTCGCATTCCCTGCAGGGGGATGCTCCGTTTGACCCTCTTCCCGTCGACCACCTGGCCGGTCCATCCCGCGACGGGTGCCGGGGAGGCAGGGGTGGCGGGCAAGGCTGCATCTCTGGCGGCAATGGCCGCCTCTACATCCTCTCTGACGATTCGGCCGCCCGGTCCCGTGCCGGTGAGCTTGGTAAAGTCGACTTTGTGATCCAGCGCCAGCCGCTTGGCCGCCATGGAGATCCTGACTTTCTCCGGCGTTCCCATTGCCTCATCGACAACGGCCGGAGCGGCTTTGGCAGCCACCGGAACCGCTGCAATCCCGGCACCGGGAATTTCGGCCTGCAGCTTTATGAGCTCCTCCTGGGTCTCGGCCAGCCAGGCCGTGGGCTCGCCCACGGCTCTGGTCTCCCCTGGCGGTACTACGATATGAATGAATCCCGACTCCGGGGCCTCCACTTCATAGGTGACCTTTGCCGTCTCGATAATCAAAACCGTCTCACCCTTTTCCACCCATTCCCCTTCCCCGGCTTTCCACTCCACGACCTTGGCGTCCTTCATGGTCATGCCGAGCTTGGGGATTACCAACTGTTTAGCCATAGTATCCTGTGTCTCCGCATCTTCTCGGGTTGAAAGCCTGATCTGTCTTTCGAACCATCAAAACCGCGCCACTTGTTCCACGGCAGCTTTGATCTTCGCCGGGTTTGGCAGGATGTGCTGCTCGAGGTACCCTCCGGCAATGGGATAATTGGCTGCGCAGACTCTCTTGATCGGGGCCTCCAGGCTGTCGAACGTGTTCTCCATGATCTGAAACCCCAGCTCCCCCCCGAAACCGCACCGCTCGGTGTCTTCGTCCGCGATGACCACCCGTCCGGTTTTCTTTACCGATCTGAGGATGGTCTCGAGGTCCAAAGGTTCGAGGGTCCGGGGATCGATCACCTCGACGCTGATCTTCCCCTCCAGCTCTTTCGCCGCCTGAAGCGCATGGTGGACCATCAACGAAGTGGCCACCACGGTGACATCGGTACCTTCCTTCCGCACCTCGGCCACGCCGAAGGGGACGGTGTACTCCTCCTCGGGGACATCGCCGGTCAGGCCCAGGAGCATCTTGTGCCAGAAGAAGCAGACCGGATTGTTGTCGCGAATAGCCGTTTTGAGTAATCCCTTGGCGTCGTAGGGGGTGCTGGGCAGGGCCAGCTTGAGCCCCGGGCTGTGCAGAACCAGGGCGGAAGGGACATGGGAGTGCTCGTTGCAGAGCATCATCCCCCCGCCCACGGTCGCCAGGAAGACCAGGGGCAGGTCTATTTTGCCCCCGTGGAGGAAGTGCCACTGGGCCGCCTTCAGGAAGACTTCGTCCGCTGCCACATACATGAAGTCTGCAAACATGAAGTCCACAACCGGCCGGTATCCGGCCATGGCTGCACCCAAACCCGCGCCTGCCACGCCGGTCTCGCAAAGAGGGGTGTCAATGACGCGCTCCGGTCCGAACTGCTGGACCAGGCCCATGGTGGCGGCGAAGGACCCGCCCTGCACGCTCTCACCCACCACGAATACCTTTTCGTCACGTCTCATTTCCTCAACCAGGGCCTCGTTGATGGCCTGGACATACATCATCTCTCTCATGACAGTGCCTCCCATTCTACTTTGCGTACAGAAGCTGTTCCAGGCCGGTCGGCTCGGCTATGGGGCTCTCGTCGGCGAATTTCTCGGCCGCGGCCACCTCCTCCTCGGCCTTCTGGGCTATGCGATCGACGTCCTCCTGGCTCAGGACTCCCTGCGCCAGCAGTCTCTCGCGGCAGAGCAAGATGGCGTCCCGTTTCCTCATCTCGTCGATTTCTTTCTGGCTCCTCAGTTCACCGCCCTTGAAGTCCGGAATGCCGATCGCGTGCGAGCAGTAGCGGTAGCATTTTGCCTCGATCATGGAAGGGCCTTTGCCGGCCCGAGCCCTGTCCACAGCGGCCGTGACCGCCTCGGCCACGGCGATCACGTCCTGGCCGTCCACCACCGCGGCCGGCATGCCGTACCCTTGCGCCAGACTGGAGATGTCCTTGACCGGATGGGACTCTTCCACGGGGACAAACATGCTGATGCCGTTGTTCTCGCAGACAAAGACCACAGGCAGCTT
>ENA-OSEO01001257-OSEO01001257.1-sediment-metagenome-genome-assembly--contig:-NODE-1257-length-48985-cov-3.876360_pt1 | contig 48985 bp, 45 predicted proteins | sample MGYA00237883_ERZ534232 | MGnify/ENA metagenome assembly ERZ534232 | reverse complement strand
CGGATGGTTCCCAAATTTACCCCAGCCGGCACGACCGGGTTGAGTTTGGGTTGGTCAATGTTGGCGCGATCCGTCTCCAGCCGGGTTGCGATCTGACCCCGCATGAAACCATTCACAGTGAGCTGCTTTATGATGAATCGCTCATCACGCAGGACGGCCAGTTGACCGAGGGCGGTCTGGCATTGCTGCGCGATGTCAGTGAACGGGTCAGACTGGCAGAACTGGCTGAAAAAGAAACGCTGCCAGTGGTGGCCCTGACGGATGGGCCGCTTGAGCCTTTTTTCGAACCGCAGGAAAATCCACAATTCAAAGATTTGTTTAAAGATTTCTTGAGCGCACTTGTACGGCTTTCTGCCTGTGGAGCCAGCGCGGCCGGGTACGTGGATAAACCCCACAGCGACCTGGTGGTGCGCTTGTTAGAGATAGCCGCTTTGCCGGAACAGGACCTGAGCCAGGCCGGTAAGCCTCCCCGGCGGTTCGCGGGAGTCACCGATATCAGTCTGTTCCGGGAGCTTTTGGGGTCCGGGGAACGCTCCGCAGTTTTTGAGATCCGCTCAGTGATGGCCCGAAAGTTTGAAGGTGATCTGAAGCTGCATTTCTTTTACTTGAATGTAGGGCGCCAGGATTATCCCTACCTGGTTCGGGTGGAAGTACCCGCCTGGGTAGCGGAACACCAGGAACTTCTGGACCTGCTCCATTCCACCCTGCTGAATCAATGCCGCCTGCTGGGCAGCAAACCATATCCTTATGCTTTGCACCGCTCTCATGAAGTGGCCGTAGTCACTTTTGAAGAGAAATGGCAGCTTTTGAATATGATTGAAGTGGAGATGCTCCGCAATGGTGTCACATTGAGCGAGCAATCTCATAAACAGAGTGCGAAAGACGCCTCAAACAGGTAATCAAGGGGTTCAGGATGATAAATAAGATGATGGGACATTTGTTGAGGTCGGGCACGGCAGGATGTGTGTTTGGCTGCCGGGTCGCCGAGGTGGACGCTCCGGTCTTTGGGGGGATGGTGCGCATCCCCATTGAAGCCGAAATCCCTTACCAGATTTACGGCCTGATTTATGATATCTCGATTGAAGATGACGGCCTGGTACGGCAGCTGGTGACCGCCGGTCAGGTGACGCCTGAAGTGGTGCGGGATAACCGCGAAAACCGCACCGTCCCCCTCGAGGTGGGGGTGCTGTTCATCGGTTACCAGCGCCAGGGAGAGATTTACCATCTCCTGCCGCCTCGCCCGCCTTTGAGCCTGGATGAGATTTATTCCTGCAGTGATCAGGAAGTGTGTGAATTTGCCGGTGGGGAACGCTTTGGTTATTTCCGGCATATTTTGCGCCGGATGGATATTCCGGTTGGAGAGCTGCTGGCTGTCCATTTACAGCAGGCCAGCCTGGCCCATGCTGGCGATGCGGGATGGGGAGCCAGGGCGGCCAAAGAATTGATCGTTTTACTGCGCGATGATTATTCCACCCTGATGAGCGTGATGTCTGCCCTTGGCGATACCGGACTGCGCTTTGATGGGGCGGTTGGAGGTGGGCTATGACACAGGGTATCAGCAAGGACATAGGACGCAAGATCGGTTATGTGGTTGGCGGAAGCCTGCGAAGCGGGCTTCAGATCCGGCTGGAAGTGCAGCCTCAGGAAATCCAGGAGGGCGGATTCGTGGTAGTGGAAACCGAGACCGAACAGAACTCATGGCATTTCTACGGCTTGATCACTGACTTGCAGCTGGGCGCAACCGACCCGCGCTTTGCCGATGAGCAAACTGAAGCCCGTTTCCCTTCCGGATTGGCATCCTTGCTGCAGGGGCAGACTCTGTTTACCAACCTGGAAGTGCTGCCGGCGCTGATGCTGGAACGCGGCCCGAATGCCGAATATCAGGGCAAACCGAACCCCAGTTATCAAGAAGCTTACGCCCGCTGGCGGGCCGCTCTCGATGAAGCCGGTGAAGAACCCCGCCCGATGCCTGTCAAGACGGTTCCGGTACATCATGCCCGTGTGCGGCTGGCGCAGGCCGGGGACGTGGCTGAGATCTTTGGAAAGCCGGACCAGCCCGGGAATTTTGTGGTGGGTTACACCCGCGAACAGGATCACCCGGTGTGCATTGATCTCGATAAATTTGTGCAGCGTTCTTCCGGGATCTTTGGGGCGACCGGGACCGGTAAATCTTTCCTGACCAGGATCATCCTCTCTGGCCTGATCCAATATAACAAGTCTTCTGTGCTGGTTTTTGACATGCACAATGAATACGGCTTTGATGACACCTCCTCAGATACCGGTGGGCGCGTGGTGGGGCTGCGCACCAAATTCCCGGCCCGGGTGCGGGTGGTTGGTCTGGGACGGGGTGCTTCCATTCGTGGTAATGCCCCGGACTTCAACCTTGAGCTGGCCGAAAGGGATATCCAGCCCGCGGATATTGACATGCTGACCCGCGAACTTAACCTTAAGGAAACCACTCCCACTACTCTGGACGCGTTGGTGATGTCGTTTGGCAGGGAGAACTGGTTCCATGAGTTTAAGCAGATGAAAATTGGCAGCGTGATTGAAAACGAAGAGGGCAAGAAGGTCCCCGCGCCGGACAGCGTAGCCTATTGGGCCAACCAGGCCGGGGTGCACCCGGCGGCCGCCGAAGGGCTGCGCAGCAAGCTGAACCGGGTCTTTAACCTGCCGTATATTCAAGAAAATCCTGCCGCTGACAGCCTAGCGGAGATTATCAAGGCTTTGGAAGCCGGACAGCATGTAGTGCTTTCATTTGGCGAACACGAGACCGATCTGGATTACTTGTTGGTGACCAACCTGCTCTCGCGGCGCATCCGTGCCGAGTGGGAAAAGCGCACCAATCACTACCGCAGCCATGGCAGCCAGGAGCCGCGCCCGCTGGTGATTGTGGTGGAAGAGGCCCACAAGCTCCTCAACCGCGAGATGGCTTCCCAGACCACATTCAGCACCATCGCCCGCGAGCTGCGCAAGTATTATGTCACCCTGCTGATCATCGACCAGCGGCCTTCTCAGATCTACGATGAGGTCATGTCGCAGCTTGGAACCCGGGTTTCCGGCTGGCTGGGCGATGACGCCGATATCCACGCTGTGCTCTCCGGTCTGGCCGGGCGCGACGCGCTGCGCGGGATGCTGGCGCACCTCCAGCCCAAAGAAGAGGTCCTTCTGCTCGGTTGGGGGGTTCCCATGCCGATCCCGGTGCGTTCCCGCCGCTATGATGACCGGTTCTGGGAAGAACTGCTGGGCCGTTCCGCCAAACGGCGCACAGACCAGATCCTTGGCGAACTGGGTTTTTGATTAGGCTGGAGACTTCCCATTAACAAGAAAAGCAGTGTGGCGGGTACCCACCACACTGCTTTTGTGTTGTTAAGTTCTTCGTATTTAAACGATCTCTTTATCAGACGTCCGGAACTGGGTTTCGTATAGATTGGCGTAAAGCCCGCCCAGTGCCAGCAGTTCGCTGTGAGTTCCCTGTTCTACCAGGCGACCTTCATTCATCACCAGGATCAGGTCCGCGGCCAGGATGGTTGAAAGCCTGTGGGCAATCACCAGGCTGGTGCGGTTATTCATCACCCGCTTCAATGCTACCTGGATCAACGCTTCGGAGAGCGAATCCAGACTGGAAGTGGCTTCATCCAGCACCAGGATGCGCGGGTCTTTCAGGATCACCCGCGCGATGGCGATGCGCTGGCGTTCGCCGCCGCTCAGACGGTAACCCCGCTCGCCTACCACAGTGTCGTAACCGTCTGGCAGGCTATCAATGAAATCGTGAATATTGGCCGCTTTAGCGGCCGCAATAAGCGCGCTTTCGCCGGCATCGGGCCGGGCGTAGAGCAGATTGGCGCGGATGGTGTCGTAGAACAGATAGGTTTCCTGGGTGACCATACCGATATTCTGAGAGAGTGAATTCAGGCTGACATCGCGAATATCGTTCCCATCGATCAGGACCCGCCCCGAAGTGGTGTCATACAATCGTGGGATCAGGTTGATGGTGGTGGTTTTGCCCGCCCCGCTTGGCCCTACCAGCGCGGCCAGTTGACCGGGTTGGATTGAAAAACTGATATTCTCCAGAGCCCACTGTGGTTCTGTCTGGGTTTTCTCCTGATCCGATTCGTCCTTTTCAATTTCGTTTGATTTTTGTTTTCCCCGTTTCAGATGAGCTTCAGGATCGACCCGCCAGCCAAACCGGACGACTTCTTCCAGACCAATTTTCTCTGTGCCAGGCAGGCCGGCGTAGGCGAAGGAAACATTCTCAAATTGGATGTGACCTTTCACGGGTGGTAAGGCTGCTGCTCCCTGCTTTTCCTGGATTTCCACTGGAATATCCAGCACTTCAAAGACCCGTTCGAAGCTGACCATGCTTTGCGCCATCTGGACCGGCGCGTTGGTCAGTTCCATTAAAGGGCCATATAGTTTGGTAAGGTAATTCCCAAAGGCCACGATGGTTCCAATGGTGAAAGTTCCCCGCAGCACCAGATGCCCGCCGGCCCAGAACACCACCGCCGAGCCGATCGCGCTGACAATGCTCAGAGACATCATGAACCACTGCATCGTCACGGCTGATTTCACCCCGATGTCACGCACCTGGCTCGCGTCACTGCTGAACCGTTTTGATTCGTAGTTCTCACGTCCAAAGAGCTTGACCAGCAGCGCCCCGCTGACGTTCATTGTCTCGTTCATGGTCGAATTCATTTCAGCGTTATATTCCATTGATTTACGGCGCAGGTCGCGTAATTTACGCCCGATCTGGCGGGCTGGAAGGATGAAAAATGGCAGGATACCCAACCCCAGCAGGGTGAGACGCCATTCAAGGGTAAGCATGATCGCCAGGGTGGCGATCAGGGAGATCAGGCTGGAAATGGTGGAAACAAAGGTGTTGCTGATGGCGTTCTGGGCGCCGATCACATCATTGTTCATCCGGGACATCAATTCACCTGTCCGGGTCTGGGTGAAAAAGCGCAGCGACATGCGCTGCATGTGTTCGTACAGTGCCGTCCGCAGGTCAAAGATGACTCCCTCGCCGATCCCGGCGTTGAGGCGGCGCTGCCATACCCCCAGGACGCCGTTGGCAATCGGGATAGTGATCATCCCCAACGCCAGCAGGTTCAACCGGGGAATATCCCGTTGGGGAATAGCGCGGTCAATCAGGTCGCGGAACAACAACGGCGAAATCAGAGAAATGCCGGAGATCATCAGAATGGTCGTCAGAAGGGCGATGACCTGTGGCCAGTAAGGCCTGGCAAAGCGCCAGACGCGGACTAATAAATCCCGGTTGATCTTCGGCCGGTTCTGTTCTTCGTTATAACGGATGTAAGAAGACCACCCTCCTCCACGCATACCCATGCTTGATACTCCTCATTTGGGTTCTAATGACTCCTGATAGGATCTTATTATCTGTAGTGCTGATAAATTGATGCGGCTTCTTTGGCTGATTGGATCTTGCAAACCTGATTTATACAAGTTACAGATGGACAGAAAAGATGAAAATTGGGGCCTGATAAACGTCAGCCGGCGATCCACCAGTAGGAAATTGAAATGATAAGCCCCAGAAGGCTGCCCGCGATTACCTGGCTGGGGGTATGTCCCAACACCTCTTTCAATTGCTCTTCTGAAATAGGATGCCCGCTCAACAACTCCTCGATTAACTGGTTGATTTTCTGAGCCTGGATTCCAGCCTGACGCCGGACACCGGCCGCATCATACACCACGATCATCGCCAGCGCGGTCGCCAGACTGAACAGGGGTGAATCAAACCCATAGTTTAACCCAATGGAAATCATCGTGGAAACAACCAGCGAAGAATGGGAACTGGGCATACCGCCGCTGCTGAACCAGAATCCCCAGTTCCATTTTTTGGAAAGGATGTAATCGATGGGCACTTTTAAGAACTGGGCCAGCCACCATGAAAGCAACGAAGGCATCAGAACGCGGTTTGCGAGTAGTTGTTGGATCATAAGATTCAGTCTTCGTTGTCGAGCTGGTTGAGTTCTTCGCCAGTGAGCGCGCGGACTTTAAGCTCTGCCTGGTCAAGTAACTTCTCACAATACACTGTCAGTTCCTGCCCGCGCTCAAAAAGTTTCGTCGCTGTTTCCAGAGATACCTGCTCACTCTCCAACGCCTGGATAACCTTCTCCAGTTCGGCGAACGCCTGTTCGTAATCCAATTGATTGATGGGAATATCTGAAAAATCCATAGCTGACCTTCTTCAGTAAAGTTATAAGTCGTCTTCTATTTTATCCGAGTTTTGGTTTTACTTCGGTGTTGAATTGTCCATCAGCCACCCGGACTTGAAGATCTTGCCCCGGATAAGTTTGTTGGACTGAATGGATGATGGTTCCATCGCTCTGGCTGACCACCGCGTAGCCGCGGCCAAGGATCGCCAGAGGATTCAGTGAGGTGAGCCGGCTCTTTTTGCCGGCTAATTCGGTTTGCTTGAGCCGGAGCTGGTGAACCAGCGCGCGCTGAGCCCTTTCGGAAAATTCGTCCAGACGCTGGCGGTTATTCAGGATGCGCTGCAGTGGTGAACCGCGGTGGAACCGGTAGGTGGTGTCCTGGAGCCTGTCTCGCAACCCGGACAGCACCGAGAGATAAGCTCCGCTGAACTGCCGGCGGGCAGCGGATAGGTCCAGCTTGAGGTCGGCCAGGTTGGGGGTGGCCTGCACAGCCGCGCCGGTAGGGGTGGGGGCGCGCAGGTCCGCGACAAAATCGACCAGGGTGAAATCGGTCTCGTGGCCCACACCGGTTATCACCGGAACCGTGGAGGCAGCGATGGTTCGCACAACCCGTTCGTCATTGAAAGCCCACAAATCTTCCATGGAGCCGCCCCCACGCGCCACCAGGATCACATCCAGGTCAGGAACGCGGTTGAGCGCCACCACAGCGTCGACGATTTCCAGTGGTGCTGCTTCTCCCTGCACAGAGCAGGGGGCCAGCAGCACTTCTGCCAGAGGGAAACGGCTCCGCAGGGTGTTCAGCATGTCCTGCAGCGCCGCCCCCGTGGGAGAAGTCACAATCCCGATCCGTTTGGGCCACTGCGGGATGGCGCGTTTGCGCTCAGGCTCGAACAACCCTTCGGCTTCCAGTTTTGCTTTTAACCGCAGGAATTCCTGGTACAGGAAGCCTTCTCCTACCGCGCGTACCGCGGAAATATACAGCTGGTACTGGCCGCCCTGTTCATAAACGCCGATCGAACCAAGGGCTTCAATGGCCTGGCCGTCGCGCAGCGGGACACGCAGTTGGGCTGCCTGAGTACGCCAGATAACACAGCGCAGTGAGGCGGTGTCATCTTTGAGTGTCAGATAAATATGCCCGGATTTTGGCCGGGACAGATTGGAGATTTCTCCACGCACCCACACACCTTGCAGCACATCATCGCTTTCAAGCAGTTGCCGCACATACCGGTTCAGTTCGGAAACTGTCAGGGAAAGTGGTGTTATCGTGGGAAATAAATTGAGCTCATCCATAGGTTGTATTAAATGAATTTCAAGCGGCGGGCCGCGAAAGCTACCATTTTCAACAATAACCAGCCGTGTTTCCAGCGCTGGATGTTGGTTTCGCCGTAGACCCGTTCCCGGTAGCGAATCGGCAGGTCAACAATTTTTAAATTGAGCTTTGCTGCCCCAAACAGCAGGTCAAAATCACCAAACGGGTCGAAATCACCAAAATAAGCCCGGTTAGAGGCAATGGCCTGGTAGTTCGCGCGGGTCAGCACTTTTGTACCGCATAAGGTATCTTTGATGGGCTGCCCCAACAACCAGGTGAACACGAGGCTGAAAAATTTATTTCCCAGGAAGTTGAAAAACCGCATAGCATCTTTTTCCATGGGATAGATCAGCCGCACACCGTTGATAAAATCGCCTTTGCCGCTGTGCAACGCCTCGTAAAAGCGGGGTAAATCTTCCGGCGGTACGGTCAGATCGGCGTCCAGGATCATCAGGACATCCCCGCTGGCCTCAGAAAACCCCAGCCGGACAGCGTCGCCCTTTCCTTTGCCGCTTTGCTGGAACAGCCGGGCTTTGTACTCCGCGGGGGCCTGGATGGCTTTCTCGATGGTCTGATAGGTGTCATCCTGAGAATGGCCTTCCACGAAAATCAGTTCGGTTCCGGCGCCCATTTCTGGCACGCGCTTGAAGATAGAGTCGATATTTCCGGCTTCATTGCGGGCCGGGACAATTACCGAGACCACCTGCTGCGCTTCCTTTACCGTTTTCTGTATGGGACGCGCCAGGGTGACATGAGTCAGTGCCAATTCGTTAAAAGGCCACAGCTTTACCAGATAGCGGTTCAGCAGCGGCGTCAGCAGCGGGACGTCTAAAGGAAAGAGAATTTCTTCCTGATTGCGGATGACTTCAAACCCCGAGAGATACAACAGATTCTCGACATCATCCTGGGTTAACCAGTTCTGGTACAGGGTGGGGGTCGCCAGTTTCAACGCTCGGGCGATCTTCAGCGGAAGTTCCCATAAACGGCTGTAGTAATTCAGAATGACCCGCGTGGAAGGGGTTGAAAGGTCTGCCAGTTTTTCAAATACAGCCTGGACATCCCAGAACTCGTTGACCGAATCCGATAAGATGATGAAATCAAAAGTTTCATCCAGCTCGAGCGTGTGCGCGTCGGCCTGTAAAAAGTTTAATTCGGGATGCCGGCTTCTGGCTTCGTCAACCATCTTTTCTGAGAAATCGATGCCCAGCCCATAGTCCGGTTTAAGGTGTGCCAACAGGTCCCCCGCGCCGCAACCAATCTCCAGGACGCGTTTCCCGGCGGGAACAAAGAACTGAATGACCTGGTTAAGCCGGCGATGGTAATAACCGCCAAGACCCTGCCAACCGCTTAACTTTTCCGCGACCTGGTCCCAATGCGAAATTCTGTCCTTTTGATATTGATCAAAGGCGTTATTTTGCTGGTTGTTTGAACTGAAAACACTCACGTTTTATTGTACCTGCCTGTTGGAGATGGATCATCTTTGCCGGATGATCCGGTTTTTTAGTATACCATCAGACAGTTATTCAGTTAAGCGAGCGCGGAGAATGTCATTTCAGATAATTTCCCGGCAGACCTCAATATCATTCAAGGCCATATGATAGAGGAAAATGTGGTGAAGCAGGTCACCGGGATGCGGCAAACCGCCTTCCGCTTCAGCTGTGGCGACCGGGCGGTCGTAGGTTTCGACGCAATTGGCGGGGACAATCACCCTGCGCTGGCGCTGGCGTTCATTGGCATCCATCCGGAGGTGCATAGCCAGCTGGTAGGTGCACAGGTCGGTGCAATCACCCACGACAATAAAGGTTTTTACACCGGGGTGTTGTTCGAGCCATTGGTTCACCCCGGCATTCAACCCGGAAGCAATGGAGTTTTTTTCAATGAGAAGGATCTGATCAAAAAAAGGTAAAGCCCGGATGGCGTCCACGGTTTCCGCTTCCCGGGTGCCGCGCACACAGTGTGGCGGAAAAGCTCCGAATTCGACCGCGTCCTCTTCATGGCTGTCCTGGGTCAGCAGGATATTGCGGACGCCATGCTGCCAGGCAGCCCGCATTAACCGGACAACGGGTTCTACGATTCCGGCCACTCTGGGGCTTGCCAAAGGGCCAATACTGCAGAACCCTTCGATCAGGTCGACCGAGATTATAGCAGTTTCTTCGGGTTTTTGGGCAATTTCTTCAAGAGATAAAGGCGCTAGAGAGGTGTTCCACTGCTCAAGATAAGTCAGAAAAGTTTTTGAGTTTTCTATCAGAGTATGTTTCATTATGTACCTTTGCGATAAACCAGTATTTAATAGTGTATATATTACACTATTTATTTTAATAGGAATCATGAGTCTGTCAAGTTTGTTTAAAAGATTGGCACCCACAGCTGGATTCGCTGCGGGTGTCATCTACCAGTCAACCACGATTTTGGAGGATTGAAGGATTGCATATGGAGAAAATCCTTCGAGGTATTTGGAATACCTGGTTTCTGCTGCGCTCTTCTAAGGCCTTGTGAAGAGATAATTCAAGCATACCCTCAAATTATTAAACACCCGTTATGAGGTTGTTAAGAGTTCTTTATGGTTTTGTTCGGTCGCAACCAATACTGGTGGCTTCAACGAATCCAATATTGTTCCCGCGATGTTATCGGCGTGGCAGAGCCTCATGAATTGTACCGGCCCACTGTTTCCATTTACCTGGCAACACAATTTCGCTTCTCTCCTGGCCGGGATAGCGCAGCAAGGAATGTTATTCCATAAAACAGCTTTTCAAGAATAGTTTTATAATTGGCAATATGAAACGAATTGCACGGTCCTTTTTTGTGGTAATGGTGTTGTTGGTTTTGACCGCGACACCTTGCCATGCGTTTCAGGGTACAGCTGTGGAGCCGGAGATCACCCCTTATGACCTGATCAATGCAATGAACGGCGCGCGGATGGGGAACGGCCTGCCGGCATTGACGGTCTCGGATATCCTGATGGGGACAGCTCAGGCTACCGCAGAGATCATGGCTGCTAACCGCAGTGGGGGGCATATCGGGGATGTGAAAGGCCGGGTTATGGCTGCGGGATACGGCGGCGGCCAGGATGCCTGGGCGACGGAGAACATCATGACAGGGCCGGTCTCGTTGGATGGGATTATGATGGCCTGGTCTGACGACCTGCATATGATCCCTGCGTTGAACCCCAATTACTGCCACATTGGTGCCGGTATAGCAGAAAATGATGGGGTGGTTTATTACGTTCTTCATGCCGCCTACACGAGTATGCACGCCTGCGGCAGCGGGGTAACAAATACCACTAACACCGCGCTCACACCTGTATCAGTTGCTACCAGCTCAATTTCTCAATGGATCATCCCGGTGCAGATCGCCACACCGGGTGAGGATGGGTATCTGGTGCATATCGTCAAATCCGGGCAGACCCTGTGGACGATTGCCGAAGCCTATGGTGTAACGATTGAAGATATTATGAATATGAATTATTATATTTCTCCGGAAAACCAGGAGATTTATATTGGGCAGAAGGTCTATCTTCCTACCCTGCCGGTCACCATTACACCCACTCCTGAAGAGGAGCTGACTACCAGCACCCCTTTGCCTGTGAAGAAATCCACCGCGACCCGGGAACCGGTCCTGACGGCCGCTGTGACCCAGGCTCCCACCAGCCAGATAAGAATAGAGCAGGAAGAGGATCCTCCTGCTCTGCCTTCGGGCAAGTTGGATAAAACCATCCAGATTGGCATCCTGGCCGCAATATGTCTGGGTGGGGTGCTGGTTGTGTGGGGATTGTTCTTCAATCGTTCCTGAAAGTTTCCTTTTGATGCTCTTCTAATCCTGTTTTTCTACCCGCCAGTATTTCCCGCCGCCACCTTCACGCGCCATCAATCCAAATTCCACCAGCTCACGGCGCAGCAGGGCGTAATCAATGTGGTATTTCTCCAGGATCTCGTTGACATCTTTTTCAGTGTAGCGCACTTCAAATTCGAAGTCTCTCACCACATATTTCAGGATGGCGGCCAGCTTTTTCATCTGTAAAGGAATATCCTTCAGCCGCCCATCAGGGTAGGTATAGTTTTTCACCACCTTGCGGTCGTAGGCGTCAAGGTCAATCTCTGCCGCGACTTCTGGCAGAGTCTCTTCCGCCAGCAGACGTTTGGACATAATCTCCAGTGTTTTGGGCTCCAACCGGTAGATGTTGTAATAACTCTCCGGGCGCGCGCTCACCAACCCAACCCGGGTCAGTTTACCCAGGTGATGAGAGATGGTGGAAGGGCTCAGCCCCAGCATTTCCGCGATCTGTTCCACGCTTAGCTCCTGCTGCGAGAGCAGCCCCACAATCTTCAACCGGTTCGCGTCTGACAGCGCTTTGAAAAAGGTCAACAGCTCGTCGGTGCGCATCTCCTCTATCATCATGATGAGTACCTCCTTCGTTTGTGCTTTTTAATTTGATATATATCGAATTAATTTTATCATTATGTTTTTGGTTGTCAAGAGTAAAATAATATAAAATATCTTTAGCTGGGTTATCGCTTTTCTTCAGTTGCCGAAAAGATATCAAGATGTGTCTTGTTTTGTTGTATGTACCGGAATGAATTAATAGTAAAATCAGTCCATGTTTTTATCAAAAGACTGTGGCCCGGATGACAGACCTTCGATTGAACCGGGTTCCGGGAGGTTGTAATATGTCATTTCGCCGCCATTGGTATGAAATCAACTGGACATTGCGCCGGAAATGGTTTGGCGTATGGGAGGTGAAAGACTACTTCACCAACCTCGAGCAACGCGCGCTGAGCGGCGCGAAGATCAATATGGGATTTGTCCTGATGGTAGTGGCCTCTGCCATCCTGGCGACGGGAGGGCTGCTGATCAACAACGCGGCGGTTATCATCGGCTCGATGTGTGTGGCACCTTTCCTGGGGCCATCCCGCGCGGTGTGCATCGGGGGATTGTTCCGCAACCGTAAGATATTCCTGGGTGGTTTGTTAAAACAGCTCTTTGGGCTGCTCATCATCGGAGCGGGAGTGGCTTATGCCATCACGGCTCTTCTGCGGGCAAGCGTACCGGGGGTGGAGATCACTTCAGAAATCCTGCTGCGCTCCATGCCGACCACACGCGATGTTATTCTCAGCATCATGATCGCAGTCGCGGCTGGCATGACAGCTTCCCTTTCTTTGACAGCCGATCCCAGCATTGTGGAAACACCCTGGGGACAGGTCTTTGACGCGGTGATTGGCGTGGAGATTGCAATATCCCTCATCCCACCAGCCACTGTGGTGGGGATCGGTCTGGCTTTTGGCGCCCCCGAGATCAGCCGCAATGCTTTCCTGCTGCTGCTGGTCAACGTGCTTGGTCTGGATATCTTTGGCAGTATGTTGATGCTTACCGTGCGCGGGATCAAACGTAAATATCTTGATCTGGAGAAAAAAATCCGGGTGGTGGCCGAATCCGCTCTGACAGCGGCTCCCGGTGTGACCGCGCTGGGCAGCACCATCCATGTCACCCTGCTGGCGGATACGGCCGCTAAAGTCAACATTACGGTTCGCCGCTTGGTGGCGGATCAGGTCCCGGATTCTCTGGCGGAGAATATCTCTGCCCTGATTCAGGAAAAGGTGGGATGTCGCAGCGAGGTGTCTGTGGAATTGATCCCTACCCAGATGTACTCAATGCTTTGAACAGGAGAAATTGAATGAAGTTTACATTGACAATTGTTCGCAATGATGATGCCAATAAGGTCGTGGACGCGCTGGTAGCCCACGGTTTCTATGTCACCCGGATGGCCAGCTCTGGCGGCTTCCTCCGTGCGGGCAACACGGTGCTGCTAAGCGGGGTGGAAGATGACCGCGTGGATGAAATGCTGGAAGTTGTCCGGGCGCACTCCAATATTCGGGTGCATCCGCCTTCATCTCCCAACGCCGAAGCGACCGAGGTCAGCCGGGCAGTGGTCTTTGTGCTGGGGATGGAGCGGCTAGAGAAGCTCTGATCAATAACGCCAATCGGGGTGGAATGTGGAATAGTGTGTGCATACCGTTATCTCTTTTCCATCTCGTGGTATTTACCGATCGCAGGTCGCCAGAATGGCGACCTGATTTGATTCCTGTACAGCCAAGAATTAAATTCGTAAATCTTCCCACCCAACCTCCAAATATCACGAAAAACCTGTCCCTGTGCTAGAATCTATCCATGCGTAATCAAATCTACTTTGGCGATAATCTTTCCATTTTGCGATCCATGCCGGATGGGGTGGTGGATCTGATCTACATCGACCCGCCCTTCAACACCGGCAAGGTGCAGGGCCGCACCCAAATCCAGACCGTGCGCGATGAAAACGGCGACCGCGTAGGCTTTGGCGGTCGCAGCTATAAGACCATCTCCCTCGGCAGCCGGGCCTACAACGATAACTTTGATGATTTCCTGGGGTTTATTGAGCCGCGTCTGGTTGAGGCTTACCGCCTCCTGAAACCCACCGGCAGCCTGTATTTTCACATTGATTACCGCGAGGTACATTACTGCAAGATCCTCCTGGATGGTATTTTTGGGCGTGACAGTTTTCTCAATGAGATCATCTGGGCTTATGACTACGGCGGACGCTCGAAGAGGAAATGGCCTGCCAAGCACGATAACATCCTGTATTATGCTCGGGACCCGCAGAACTATACCTTCAACTACGAGGAAGTGGAGCGCATCCCCTATATGGCACCCGGGCTGGTCGGAAAAGAGAAAGCCGCCCGCGGCAAATTCCCCACCGACACCTGGTGGCACACCATCGTGGGCACCAACTCCAAAGAGAAAACCGGATATCCGACCCAGAAACCGGTCGGTATCCTGCGGCGTGTGATCCGGGCTTCCTCTAATCCCGGCGATACCGTGATGGACTTCTTCGCCGGCAGCGGCACGGTTGGCGAAGTATGCCTTGAACTCGACCGCCGCTTTATCTTGATGGACAACAACCCCCAGGCCATTGAAGTGATGAAAAAGCGGTTTGGAAACCATCCTCAAATTGATTGGGTTGAAGGGGAACCCCAATAAGCTCAGGCAGGAACGGCGTATGATGGATAGGGTAGAGATCACGTTCAAACCCCTTGACGAAGCGGGCGCGCGGGAGATCTTCACCTGGCAGTACCCGCCGCCGTATGATATCTACAACCTCCCCGAGGAAAAAGTGGATCAGGAATTATCGTTTTTCCTGGATCCAGGTAACGGCTACCACGGCCTGTGGGATTCCTCTGGCAGGCTGGCGGCTTTTTGTGTTTTTGGGACGGATGCCCGAGTCCCCGGCGGGGATTATTCGCGAGACGCACTGGATATCGGTTTCGGGCTGCGCCCGGTTCTGACCGGACAGGGCAAGAGCCGGCTCTATCTCAAGGCGGTATTGCGCTGCGCCGCCGCGCGCTGGGAACCTGCCGCTTTCCGTGTGACCATCGCGGGCTTCAACCAGCGCGCCCGGCGCGCCTGGGAAAAGCTGGGGTTTCAAACTGTGGAGACCTTCCTGCGGGAAAGGGATCAAAAGCCCTTTGTGGTGATGATCGTTTCAGCGCGCGAAGAAGCAGAATAGTTTGCGTTGCGATCAAATTTCATGGTGGGAAAAAGAAGATTGGTTTTAGAATTAACATGCCGCAAAAAACATACAGAAAACAATCCGGGCTGGAAATATGACAGAAAAATACCACCTTGTTGAAACCGGGCGTCTGGTGCTGCGCCCGTTCACCCCCGCCGACGCGCAGGCTTTATGCGACCTGATGGCTCCGCCAGAGGTTCGCCGTTATCTCCCCACGACTGTGCCATACACCCTCGAACGCGCCGAAAAGTACATCGCCGCGCAGGACCGGCACTGGCAGACTTTTTCCTGCGGCTGGTGGGCTGCCGAGAGGAAGGGCGCTCCCGGATTGGTTGGCTGGGGAGGCCTGCAATATCTGCCGGACACCCGGGAGTATGAAGTTGGTTATGTGATCGGAAAGCCATGCTGGGGGCAGGGCTACGCCACCGAACTGTCAACCGCAGCGCTGGATTTTGGGTTCAACCAGCTCGCTCTGATTGAGATCATCGGGCTAACGCATCCCGACAATAGCGCTTCGCGGCGAATTCTGGAGAAAATCGGCCTGAGATACTGCGGACTGTTTGAATACTTTGGCTTGCCGAGCAGTACCTATCGCCTTACCCGTGAGGCATTCCTCATGGGAAATTAAAAGTCCGGCGCGAACGCCGGACTTTTTCAAGGGGGACTTGTCTGAGTGGGTAAAAATAATGGTTGCCTTTAGATCCATCCGCGAAGCTGCATCGCTTTGACTACGCGGGCAATCGCTACCATATAGGCCGCGTCCCGCATGGGAACTTTTTGTTTCAGGGACATTTCCAGGACATCGTGAAATGCCTTGGTGAGTTTCTGGTCTTCTTTGTGCAGGACATCATCCTTCTCCCAATAGAAATTCATATCGTTCTGCACGGCTTCAAAGTAGGAAACGGTTACCCCGCCACAGTTGCAGAGGAAATCCGGGATCATAAAAATTCCTTTTTCCTGAATGACTTTATCCGCTTCGGGGGTAGTAGGGCCGTTCGCGCCTTCCGCAATGACCCTGACCCGTTCACTGATCCACTGTACGCTTTCCGCGTTGATCTGGCCTTCCAATGCTGCCGGGACCAGGATGTCCACATCTTTCTTCAGCCAGTCGTCTTTGTCTTCCAGGATATATCCTGCCGCCTGCGCCCTGGCTTTGTCGATGCTGCCGTACTGGTCGGTGATGCTCTGTAAGAAGCGCGCGTCCACGCCGTCTTCTTTGCTGATGGTGTACGCTTGCTTGTCTTTCAAATCGAAATAAGAAACGCAGACCACGCTGCCGCCCAGCATCTCGGTGAAACCGATCGCGGTATATTGGGCCACATTCCCAAAACCCTGAATGGCGGCTTTGCATTGGGCTGGATCCAGGTTGAGGTAAGCGCAGGCTTCGCGGATGTTGTAAACAACGCCGTAGCCGGTCGCTTCGGTGCGTCCCAGCGAACCGCCGCCGCCCACCGGCTTGCCGGTGATCACGCCGGGTGTGTATTCTCCGCGCAATTTGGAATACTCATCCATCATCCAGCCCATCATCTGGGGGGTTGTGCCCACATCCGGCGCAGGCACGTCCTGCCGAGGGCCTATGTTTTTCCACATAGCCTGCACCCAGCCCCGCACCAGCCGTTCTTTTTCACCAACGGACAGGGTCGCCGGGTCAACTATCACACCACCTTTGCCGCCGCCCAGGGGAATATCCGCCACAGCGCATTTCCAGGTCATCCAGGTCGCCAGCGCGCGCACGGTGTCAATGGTTTCAGAAGGGTGGAAGCGGACACCGCCTTTGTTTGGGCCAATCGCGTCGTTGTGCTGCACGCGGTAGCCCTGAAATATGCGCACAGTGCCATCGTCCATTCGCACCGGGATGCGGAAGTGAAATTCACGCAGCGGCCAGCGCAGGAAATCCCGGATGGGCTGGTCCAGCTGCAGCAGGTCGGCTACCTGATCGAACTGTCGTTGGGCCATTTCAAATGCATTGAGAGAGGTTGTCATATTTGCTCCAGAGTGTTTTCAGTAATAGACTTATCTTGAGAATAGAATTTAATCAAACTGCAGCATTAATCAATCCATCAGCAGCATAAATGCTGTTGGGGGGAGGCTTCACTTTTTCTGTTTGCTGCTCTCAGGTTTATGATTCAGTACCGTCTCAGTTAGCACTGCGGCTTTTGAGGGAATGAATGGCGCTGAAATCCGGTCAGGTTGGCATTTCATACCCGGGTCATGTTCACCTTGCGCCGGAATTGCTGCCAATGCAACAGATCGGGTTTATTGGAAGTTGTTATTAATGAGGTCTGAAATTGCCTGAAGCGCTTCTGCCTCGTCATCGCCATCTGCGATCACTTTGATAACATGATCTTTATTAACACCCAGGGTGAGAATACGCAAAATACTTTTTGCGTTGACGTCGTCAGACTCAGTGGTCAGGTTGCGAATGGAAATATTACAATTGAATTTGTTTGCTGTCCGCACAAAAAGATCAGCGGGCCGGGCGTGTAGACCTTGTTCGCTTTTGACTGTGAGTTCGGTTTGGATCATTGGTTCTCCTTGGTTAAGTGTTGTTATCAAATAATTGCGATCATATTTTCAGAACAGCATGATTTTAGAAAAAGTCACACAGGTCAGACGTTTTAGATTATAGAGCACAGCAGGAATTTTTGATTGTGTTTATTTTGTAATATTGATTTGTGCCAATAAAATACTAATTCGCCCTTTCAAAGGGCGCGAGGTTACAAATTCAGCTGTTCAAAGAAAACAGGGAAGCTTACTGGTATTCCGGGAGCGCGGGGAACCATTTCCAAATTGTTCGGATGACTTCAGATTGGTTTTTGGTTTCCCGTAAGGCTTCCAGGAAACCGGGCGCTTGCACCAGATCGTTGAGCTGAAAAAGCGCGGTGAGGTGCGAGTTATCATTGGTCGCCCCCAGCACAAAAACCAGGTCAACACTGGGGGTATCCGCTGAATCGAACTGGTAAGGTTCATCCAGCTTCATCATGCTCATGCAAAGCTGGTTCACCCCGTCAGTTGGCTTGGCGTGCAGCAGCAGCACACCCGGTCCAATATACATGTAAAACCCGTGTTGGTCCATCAATTCGATCATCGCGTCCACATACCGCGGCTGGATACACTGATTGTCAATGAGCGGTTGGCTGGCGAGTTTCACCATCTCCTGCCAGGATTTTACCTGATTGTAAAAGGTAATATTGGACAGGTTGATGAGATCTACCAGCGTATCTTCTTGCTGCAGATCGTTGAAATTGCGTTTTCGCTGCCGCTGGTTCTTATCCGTAATCCAGCGCTGGATGGCTTTGATATCTTCGATTTCAAGAAAAGGACTGACCTCAATTACCGGTAAGGGCTGGTTCTCAAGCGGGATAGTGCTGATAATGATGTCGGCTTCCGGGTTTTTGGAAGCTTCCCAGTTAAAACTGTTTATGATCCGGCTAACTTTCAGGTTAGGAAATTCATGTTCCAGCCGTGATTTCAGCAGCGAGCTCTTGGCGCGAATCCCATCATTAGCGATGATGGCTGTGCGGCGTGAGTCTTCCACAGTACGCAGCCTTTCCAGCGCGGATAAAAGGTACATCGCGATAAATCCAACTTCTTCTTCTGGAATTAGCATCGAAATTTCGTGCTCTAGGATGAACATACTGCTTTCTGCGACCCTGTAAATCCTGGGATATTTCTCTTTGACCGCCTTAACATTGGCATTGCGGCTTGGAATGCTGTATTTTAATCTGAAAAGACTGTAATCGAGATGGTAGGCGATTTCGCGGATCAATTCCTCATCAATTTTAAGCATCGGATGAAGCCGCATGGAGCAGATATTGACGATTTCTTGCGCCAACTGACCGCTTTTGGAGGAATAGGGAGGCAGATGTGGACTGTCTTTTACGGGAGAAAGATGGGAATGATCCCATTTGCTGCCGATCAGCAGCGCCGCGATGATCCCCAATTCTTTTCCGGTCAGCTTGAGTTGAAATTGCTTGGCGATTTGATACCCAATGACCTGCACGATGATGAATTCATCTGTTGTCAAAATATCCCGGTCTGCTTCTCCGAGCAGGGTTTTTCCCTCACGCAGAGCCATGATGGTGATAGCCAGGTAAACCATAATCTCCACTCTGGATTTGACCGCCATGGTTCTGCCAATGTTGTCTTCAATATAATTGACCAGTTTCCTGGCAAAACTCAGTTCAAGCCCATTGATAAATGTTTCCAGTCGATGGCAAATGGCATCGTTCTTGAACTGCTTTTGGGTATCATAATAGTCAACCAGTTGGAGCCACTTACTTTCACCCAGCTCTTCCCTGATCAGGCGGCTGATCGCAAAACGCCGGGATTCTTCTCTACCTTCGACCCACATTCCTTTGTAGGTCTGTCGCTTCAGAGTGATCCTGAACTTTTCCAACCAGAGTTCAATTTCCTGGATATCTTTGAAAATGGTGGAGCGGGAGATATCTTCCAGTTCCGTCAGTCGCCTGGCAGCCAGCGGCTCATTGGAAGTCAGCAAGTATAACAAGATGATGCGGATGCGCTGCTGGCGGGAAAGGATAATATCACAGTCGTCCAGGTGGTTGATGGTTGAGAGGAGCTCATTCCTTTGCTGCTGTGACGCCACCACTTCAAAACCATACCCAGGACGGCTGATAAAGTCAATCTGGTTGCCGTGGATCCAGGAGCGGACCACATCCATGTTGTACCGGATAACCCGGGGTTTTAGCCCGGTTTTAGAGGCCAGATCCGTGAGGGTGATCCTGCCGGAAGTATTCAGAAGAGCGCGGATGATGTTTTGCTGCCTGATATTGATGTTAGGTGTGTTGGGAACCATACCCGCCATTTTACCATAATTAGTTTGAATTTGTCGCAAATATTTAGGGCAAAATTCACACGTTAAAATTTTCTAAGAGAATTGTATAATGCAAATGGATAATCCGCAGAAGTTTGTTTCCTGTGCTGAACATTTTTAACGGATGAATTTCTGAAAGCAAGTTTGGATCGTTTTGCAAGAAAACCATTTTAACAATAAGGTGTCGTCGATTATGGCAGATCTGTTGTCCAACATTCAGGTTTTGAATATTTGTAAATCAACAAAAGAAGCTGTTCTGCAGGACCTATCCAGCGCGGCAATCAGTGCCGGATTTGCCCGGCAAGGTTTTTATGAGGCGATTCTCGAGCGCGAAGATGCTTATCCCACCGGTTTGCATACACCGGGTTTTGAAATTGCGATCCCTCACGCAGATGCCGAATGGACGCTGGAACCTTCCCTGACCATTGGAATTTTAGACGAACCGGTTGTTTTTCAACCCATGGGCGGTGAAGGTGGAGAGGTTCAAGCCAAACTTATTTTCATGCTGACCATTAAGGATCCATCCGAACATCTTGATTTCCTGAAAGCTTTTTCGTCTCTCATGGAAGATTCTGAAATATTGGTTGACTTTGTGCATCGCGGCGACCCCGATATATTGGTAGAAAAGCTTAAAAGTAAGATGCAGTAATTCCCCCGACTGGAAAAATTTTATTATCTGACTGCCCGGCAACCTTTATGAATAAAAGGAGTTTACAAACAGCATTATGAATTTCAAAGAATTGGTGAATCCGAGAATATTTGATGTTCCTGACTATGATCAGGCTCACGTTACAAAATGCTGGCAGGACCCCTCGATCCACCGTCAGATGTCTAACGAATCTAATTACGCACCGATCCCGGCTGTACAGGAAGCGATTCGCAATGTGGCCGGCCAGGCCAACTTCTACGCGGAAGATCCTGCTTACGCCGCATCTCTGCGCGGTAAACTGGCAGAATACGCTTCCGTCAAACCGGAGAATGTGGCCCTGGGTAACGGGTCGATTGAAGTCCTCGATCTGGTTTTCCAGATTTTTATGGCGAAACCGGGTGTGGATGAAGGAATTTTGCTGCAGCCCGATTATTCCGCTTACACGCCTCGCATGAAATACTTTGGTTGGAATATTAAATACGCCCCCTGCGCAGACGGTATGGCCAGCGCCGCGGATCAGGTTTTAAAGCTGATCTCTCCCAACACAAAATTCATCCTGTTGTCACGCCCCAACAACCCGATTGGAACAGTGATGCCCGAAGCGGAAATTCGCCGTATGCTGGATAGCGGGGTGATTGTGATTGTCGATGAAGCTTATATCGAAATGGCTGACGAAGGTACTTCGGTTTCTGCCTGGATCAATGATTATGAAAACCTGATCGTGCTGCGCACCTTCAGCAAGGGCTTCTGCCTGGCAGGTATCCGGTTAGGGTACATGCTGGCAAACCCTGAGCTTATTCGTTATATTAATCGTTCCAGGCACATCTTCAATGTCAACCTTGCTGCGATGGCTGCCGGAGAAGCTGCCATGGATCATCTGGACGAGTACCGGGTGATCTTTAATAAGCTGGCTGAAACTCGGGATTGGCTCACGGAAGAACTGGCAACCATTCCAGGGTTCAATCCCATCCCTTCTCAGGGCAATTTTGTTATGATTAACGTGAAAGAAACAGGCAAGCCGGCCTCCGAATTTGTGAAGTATCTGCTGGCAAAAGGATTTATGGTTCGAGATTTTTCAAAGAAAGCCGGCCTCGAACCTGATACGCACTTCCGGATTTCTGTTGGACTGCAAAAAGAGATGGAGAAGCTGGTCGCTGAGCTGAGTGCTTTCAATTAATGCGTATGTCTCCGATGCTGGCGCGGGGGCAGTCTCCGTGCCAGCAATGGTGCGGCCTTAAATCTATTAGTAGAAAAGGAGCTTTATGAATAGACCTGCTGTAATCCTTGTGATGTGTGGATCTTCTATCGCCACTTCAAACCTGGCTGCTGTCAAGCTGGAGGATGAAGCCAAACGCCGGAAGGTGAAAATTATCTGCAAGAAAGGTAAAGTTGCGGATACAAACACCCTCATCGAGAGCTTCCACCCTGATTTGATTGTTGCCACAGCTCAGATCCAACCTCGTGAAGATATTCTGGTTTTCAGCGGCGTACCGTTGATCAGCACTATCGGCCAGGAAAAACTCTATGATGATATCTTTGATGCCATCGCCAAGATGGAAGATTAAATTTTTTCGTTTCATCTTCTTCTGAAAATAGAGTTTGGCTTCAGTAAGTAACGGTATTTCTTAAAGCCATCTGACGTAATTTGCGCTTTTTTCACAGCCAACATTGACAAGCAATGATTGGGTAGTTTTGTGCATCATTTTTCGGACTGCGGTGTTGCGTTGAAGGTTTTTAACCAATAGTAAGTTTTGAATAGATCCAGTTACACAAGGAAATACATTACATCAGGAAAGGAGGCAGTGTTAACCCAATAAGATACAAGCTAATCTTAAATTCTGCTGCAAGTGGTATTTTCACCTAATAAGGCTACAGAGATAAGGAGTTAAAATGGATTTCACTTTTCTTAGCACCATCTTGGACCCAATTCTGAACGCTGGTCCTCTTTTCATGATTTTCATCGTGTTCTCAGTGATTGGTCTGGTTGTTAAACTGGGACCGGTGAAAGCGATCCGCAACGGTTTAATGATCGCGGTTGGTTTCAATGGCGTATACATTGTGGTCGATTATTTCCTCGGTACGATCGCTCCGGCCGCGACCGCTTTGGCCGAACGGTTCGGTGGTGTGTTCACCTACACCGACATCGGCTGGGCAGCTTATGCGTCCTTCGCGTGGAGTTCTCCTTGGGCTTACCTGGTTGTTGTTTTGAGCCTTGCAGTTAACCTGCTGATGATCTTCACCAATATGACCGAAACTCTGAACCTGAACATCTGGGACTTCTGGGAAGCCATCATCGCCTTTCTGACCGTCTACGTCCTGACAGACAACATTGTTGCCGGTTTGATCTTCGCTACTTTCCTGGCGTGGTTCAACCTGATGATGTCAGACTTCAACGCGCAGCGCGGCTATTGTGCAGACCTTGGTTTTGAAGGACTCTCTTTCTACCAGGGCACGAATGTCGCTTGGGGTGCTTTTGGACACTACGTTGGTAAACTGCTCGATAAAACCAATTTGAAACAGGCCCGCTTCACCCCTGAATATGTCCAGGAAAAATTTGGCGTGATTGGTGAGCCCGCAGTTTTGGGTGGCATCATTGGTTTGCTGATGGGCATCGGCGCCGGCTACTACTGGATTGACATCATCATGCTGATGATCAGCCTTGCTACAGCGCTTGTCCTGATCCCCATGATGTCCGGTATTGTTATGTCCGCGCTTGTGCCAGTTTCCGAGGCGGCTGGTAAATTTATGAAAGAAAAAGCCGGCGGCAGACAGCTTTACATTGGTGTTGACCCCGCCATTGCGGTTGGGAATACCACCGTGCTAGCGGCGACCATTTTGATGGTTCCGATCCTCATGTTCTTTGCTTTCGTGATCCCCGGAACGGTCAATATGCCACTGGCTGACCTGCCCTCACTGCTGTTCTTCTGGGTGTTTGTGGTTGCCCCGAACCGCCTCGATATGGTTCGTACCATGATCGTCACCTCACTGGTTGGCCTCTATGGTACCCTGGCTGGGATTCTTGTCGCTCCCTGGATGACCAAGGTTGCAGTTCTGCAGGGTGTTGAAGTTGCTGAAGGCACCGGTGTGACCTCCTGGTTCTGCCATCTCTGCCCCGAACTGCTGGTGGCGGGTTTGCTCGGTGAAAACTTCGATGTTCTCGGTATTCCGGGTCTGGTGGCTTTCTGCGCGGTTGTGATTGGCATCACCATTTACTTCCGTATTCGTTATCTGAAACGTGTTAAAGCAGAAGAACTTGTAACTGCGGCAGCATAGAGAATATTCAAAAACACATGAGCCTGTTCACAAACAGGCTCATGTGAACATTTTACGGGTAAGTTAAAGGTATAAAAGCCAAAATCAAGCGGCATCCCTCACAATCTGGTGCCGCTTGATTTTCTTCACACTGGAATTATTTTTTCTTTCTATAACAGGCGTTGAAACAGTTGCCTGTTGGTTTTATCAGTTATAATATCTCAACCATTTCTCAGGAGCAAGATGATGCGTTTTGTCCGAAATGATATTCAAAAACCCAGTTATCTGGTGCCACCGGAACAAAGAAAGACCCCTATGTATTTCTTACTGGTATTGTGGGTATCGATCTTTTCCATTGGAGTTGCGGGATTTTTCTCCGCTTTTTTCTATGCTGAACTGATTAAGTCGCAGTGGGGAATGAATTATCGTCAGGTGCAAAATTACTCTATTCTGGTTGCTGCTGTTGGAATAGCGCTGTATATTGTGGCCGCGTATTATTTCAAGGTTCCTCTTCGAAAGACAACCTTTTATAAGATCCGCTCCATATTAAAAAATGAACCTTACGATCCACCCCGCAAAGGTGATTTCACTAAATCAGTTTATGCCCGTTTGATGGATCTGGATGATAAATGGGCGCTGCTTTCAGAAGTACAGCCTCCGGATATCGAATATGTGATTCCCCAGGTTGTGGTGGGAACAGGAGGGATATATGCTTTACATCCTATTGCGGAGAACCCAACCAACAAACGTTTCGTTGACCCCGGGCCCGAACTTAACAAAGCCGGCAAGAATCTGCAAAAAGTCTTGAACCAGCAGGTGATTTCAATGGTGATTTTTTCCACCCCCAAACTGGCTTCGCTCTATAAAAGTAGATTTGATCCCAAAGTCCGGGTGATCAATATGCGTGAGATTTATGATCATTTCGCAGGAAGGAAAAACAAGTTTGAGGAAGATATCCGGCTGGAGCTTGAAGCTAAAGTCTTTCAGATGATCAAGGGAACGCCTCCCGAAAGATGAGGTTTGCGAAAAGAGTGGGCATAGAGGATTTGATTGTTGAATCTTTAAAACACACAGGGCTCCAGCAAGGAGCCCTGTGTGTTTTAATGTTTTCAAAGAATTTCAAACGGGGATGGCGCTTGCAGGGAATACATGGGTTATTCCACTCCATAAAGCTGGCGGTGTACCACACTCAACGCGCGCACCTGTTCCGCCGCATGATACGAGGACCGCACCAGCGGCGCGCTCTCTACCCACTTAAACCCAATTTCGTTTCCAAATTCTTTCAATTCTTTAAATTCTTCCATCGTGTAATAGCGTTCAATCGCCAGATGGCGCCGGCTGGGCTGCAGGTACTGACCGATGGTCAGGATGTCCACGTCCCACTCCCGCAGTAACCGCATCGCATCTTTTACTTCATCGAGGGTCTCCCCCAAGCCTACCATAACACCTGATTTGGTCAGTGCCTCGGGGTCCAGTTTCTTCGCGTTCACCAGAGTGGCCTTGCTCCATTCCAGGCGCGACTGCGGCTGGACAGACTTGAACAGCCGCGGTACGGTTTCCAAATTGTGATTCAGGATTTCCGGGCGAGCGTCCATTACGATCTTTAATGCATCCACATTGCCTTTGAAATCCGGAATCAGCACCTCTACCGAGCACCCGGGCTGCAGCTCGCGGATCCGCCGGATGACCATAGCGAAAATTGGCGCTCCGCCGTCTATGCGTTCATCGCGGTTCACGCTGGTGATGACCGCGTGTCTTAAGTCCATTGCTTTGACGGCCTGAGCCACGCGTTCCGGTTCTTGCCAATCCAGCGCTTCCGGCCGGCCGTGTTTTACATCGCAGAACCGGCAGCCGCGAGTGCACACATCTCCCATCATCAGGAAAGTGGAAGTTCCGCTTCCCCAGCATTCTCCCATATTGGGGCAGCCAGCTTCTTCACACACTGTGTGAAGTTCCTTCTTTTTCATCAGCTCGCGCAGCTTCTGGTAGGCCTCTCCGGTGGGGGACTGGACTTTGATCCATTCGGGCCGGCGCATGGGCCGGGTGTTAATGATCTCCGGGTTTACCCGGTCTCGGGTTGGGGGTTTTGCCATCGTCTTTTTACCAAATTCTGGGTACACAATAATATGGATGCTTATAATTCTGATTAGATCTATCTATTTTATATCATAGAACGACAGATTTTATAAGGAAGATGATTTACGTGAATTCTTGTCGGCATACATCCGTTCATCGGCAAATTTGAAGACACTGATCAGCGATTCACCCGTTGTGGAGGTCGCCCCTCCGATAGAGATACTGATCGGGATGTTGTTGGTCTGGTTGGCTTTCCTGAGATTGATCCTTAGCCGCTCAATGGATTTTTGAAGTTCATGGGAATCTGTTTGGGGCAGCAAGACCGCGAACTCATCCCCGCCAATTCTTGCTATCATATCTTCTGCCCGGAAGGATTGTTTCAAAAGTTGGGCCACATTTTTAATCAGTTCATCACCGGTGAGATGCCCCTGGGTATCATTCACAGTTTTCAGGCCATCGACATCCACCACAATGATCGAAATGGGAGTAATCCGGCTTTTTTCCAGGCGCTGCATTTCTTCTTCAAAATAGGAGCGATTGAATAAGTGGGTCAGAATATCGTGCGCGCTTTGATAGCGCAGTCTGGCTTCAATTTCTTTCCGTTCGGTGATGTCGCGAAAGATGGCAAAAGAGCCAGAATATTCACCGGCAGAGTCAAACCTTGGAGTGGCAGTGATCAACACCGTCCGTTTTTGCCCATCCATTCTCAATAAGGTCAGCTCATAGGTCGAAACTTTTCCACTTTTGCGGGTCTCCAGCTGGTTTTCCAATACTCTTTTTTGTTCACTTGTGAGAAAATCCAGCAAACTCTTTCCTCTGATTTCACGCGCTGGAATGCCAAGGATATTTTCGGCAGCCAGGTTAATATATTCAAACCGCAGCACCTTATCCACAATCGCCGCGCCTTCACCCTGGTTTTCCACCAACGCGCGGTATCGGTTTTCAGATTCTTGTAAAGCCTCTTCTGCGCGTTTGCGTTGGGTAATGTCTTGCTTGATGGCAATGTAGTTGGTAATTTCATTTTGGCTGCCATTGCAGACCGGCGTGATGGTCATTTCTTCGATATAAAGGCTTCCATCTTTACGCCGATTGATCACCTCACCGTGCCAGATACTGCCTGCTGCGATGGTGTCCCATAAGGATTGGTAAAAATCGGGATCATGTTTTTCGGATTTAAAAATGCGTGGATTCTGCCCGATGATTTCATCCAGGGTGTAGTACGTCATTTTTGAAACCGCGGGATTAGCCCAGACGATACTGCCATCTTGATCCGTGATCACGATGCCATTGGCGGCAGTCTCCAGCGCGGCAGATTGCAGTTCTCGCGGTATCTCAACCTCTTTATACCGCGTAAGCTCCTTGAGCATCAATAGATAAGCGCTGACCCGGTTTTTTTCAAAAGCGTGGGGAATCAGGCTGATTGTGGCGCTGTGCGCGTTTTGTTCTTTATCCTGTATGATGAACTCAAAAGTTTGCCTGCGCCCGTTCAGGACCGATTCTAACCGCGGCTGGAGCGCTTTTAAGGCGCCTTCGCCAAGGATTTCCGGCAATGTTTTACCATGAACCTGCAAAGCGGACTGTTCGCAAAACCATTCTGTGAAGGAAGCGTTGGCGAACAGAAGGCGGTTTTCAGTATCGAATAAAGCCAGCAAAACAGGCAGGTTGTCGATCAGTTTTTGCAGGTTCAAAGGGTCTTCCATGAGCATCTGTTGATGCTCGGCCTGGTTTTGATTTGATGATGCGTATTTTTCCACCTGAACGCTCTGCTTTCTATTTCCACCGCAAGGGATAACATTCTTGATTTTCAGATTATAACCGAATTGAAAAATGATCCCAACAAATTGTCTATGGAAACTGGCCTTTGACGCGAGTAATGTGCGGCGGCTGGTTCCATTTTGTGCTTTCTGAATTGATAGTCGCGTGCAATAAGCTTTCACCGGAAGAAAAGCTGATCTTTAACAACAGGTTGGAGCTTTGCTTGCGGCACCTGGCGCAGCGGCACCTGATGCGGTTGTCAGCCCGAAAGAGCCCGGGTATACTGGGTGAAGTTTAAAGATAAAGAGAGGGATAAAACGGAGTTATGACAAATGAAATGGATTTGTTGCTGGTGGGTCTGGCGGCTGTGGCCGGCGGAATGGTAAACGCGCTGGCTGGCGGCGGTACTTTGATCACTTTCCCCATGCTGACCGCGGTAGGCGTGCCTGCTGTGGCGGCCAATGTTACCAACACAGTTGCTTTGTGTCCGGGTTATCTGGGTGCCACTCTGGCACAATTTAATGACCTGCGCGGCCAGAAGCGCCGTCTCTGGCTGGTTGTGCCAGCCAGTGTATTGGGTGGGATTATTGGCGGTGTTTTGTTGCTGAACACCGGCGAGCGCATGTTCCGCGCCCTGGTTCCCTTCTTGATCCTGCTGGCTTCCATTTTGCTGGCGGTTCAGGATCGCCTGCGGACCTGGGTCTTCAGCCATGCCGGGCGGGTGGCCGGCGCGGTGCCTGCTGGTTGGATGGTCGTGGCTGTTGGCGCGGCCGCCGTTTACGGGGGTTATTTTGGTGCCGGACTCAGCGTGATTGTGCTGGCTGTCCTGGGTCTGGTCCTGGAGGATTCGTTAACCCGGCTGAACGCTCTCAAGCAGGCTATCGCCCTCAGTGTCAACCTGGCGGCGGCCATCTTTTTTGTCTTTTCGGGACAGGTTGTGTGGCGCATGGCGCTGGTGATGGCAATTGGCGCACTGGCCGGGGGTGTGTTGGGGGGGCGCCTGGCCGGACGCATCCAGCCGCTTCTGCTGCGCCGGATTGTGGTCACCATTGGTGTTCTGGTCTCTGTAATTTACCTGCTGCGCTGAAAATAAGAACACCCGCTTTCCTGACAGATTTTTCCGGCCAGGAAAACGGGTGCTTTATATCCTGAACAATCTATCTTTTGATAACAAATTCTCCCAATGCCCACAGCGCGATCATCACAACCCCAATACCAAACCTGGCCACCACTGCCCACCCGCAACCCATGGCCATGCTGGTGGTTGAATCAAGCGCCTGTCGCCAATCCTTCAGTCGAACGTATTCCACAATAAACAGTGCCAGCAGCGCGCCGATTAAACCACCAAAGGGTGGCATGGCAAAACTACCGATCAATCCGGCGGCCAGCGCGGCACCAATAGCTAGCCAGCTGGCGCCTTTAGCCCGCGCGCTGCCGCCCATCAAAATATTGTCGACCAGGTTTCCCGCAATCATCAAAAGGGTGATGAAGATAAACAGGATGATCGCGGTCAGATCAAATCCGGTCACCAGATAATAAACTAAAACTGGTATCCAGATAATGACAAGGCCTGGTAAAGCCGGAACCAGCAGGGTCAGAAGTCCGGCGACCATTACCGCCAGCACAACGCTTTGCAGTGCAACAATACCTATGTCCACAGGGTCCACCTCATTCCGGTTTGATGACGCTGACGCCACCCATCCAGGGGCGCAGCACTTCTGGCACAACAATGGAACCATCGGCCTGCTGGTAGTTTTCCATCACCGCGATTAAAGTGCGGGGAAGCCCCAACCCAGACCCGTTTAAGGTGTGCACAAGCTGGATCTTTCCACCGTCTTCAGGTCTGTATTTAATGTTTGCTCGTCGAGCTTGAAAATCTCCTACGTTGGATACGGAGGAGACTTCGAGCCATTCCCCACAACCGGGAGCCCACACCTCCACATCGTACGTTACCTGCGCGTTGAATCCGAGATCGCCGGTACACAACTGGATTACCCGGTAGGTCAGCCCTAAATCCTGGCAGGTTTGCTCGGCATCTGCCAGCATTTTCTCCAGTTCGCGCTGAGACTCTTCGGGTTTGCTGAAAATATACATCTCCACTTTGTCGAACTGGTGCCCGCGTTTGATCCCGCGTACATCCCGTCCAGCGCTCATTTTCTCTCGCCGGAAGCAGGCGGTATAAGCGGTGTATCGCAGCGGGAGCGCCTGTTCCGGAAGGATTTCTTCCATGTGAAGCCCGGTGAGAGGGACTTCAGCGGTGGGTACCATCCAGCGGTCTTCTTCGTGATCGTGGTACAGGTTGTCAATGAATTTTGGCAATTGCCCTGAGGCAAAAAGCGTGCTTTCCCGGACCATAAATGGGGTGTATTTTTCCAGATAGCCCTGCCGGCTGTGAAGATCAAGCATCCACGAAATCAGCGCGCGCTGCAGCCGTGCCCCAGCCCCGCTGAGGACATAAAAACGAGAGCCGGTGATTTTTACCCCCTGGTCAAAGTTCATGATTCCCAGGCTGGGTCCCAGGTCCCAATGGGGGAGCGGCTCAAAATTGAAAGAAGGTATTTCGCCCACGGTTTTGAGAACCACGTTTTCACTCTCGTCTTTCCCAAGTGGGGTCTGGTCACCGGGAAAATTAGGAATCCCTGCGACCAGATTAGTGAGCTCCTCATCCACACCGCGAACTTCTTCATCCAACGCGGAAATCCGGTCGCCAACCTCGCGCATGGCTTCAATTTTTGCGCTGCGCTCAGCAGGATCCTTCATTTTTCCGATTTCTTTTGAGACTTTGTTCCGTTCTGCTTTGAGGTTTTCAACCTCCACCAGCAGTTCCCGCCGCTTCACATCCAGACTTACAACCTGATCCACAATCGCTGTATCCATATTGCGTTTCCGCAAAGAATCGCAAACGGCATCCGGATTTTCCCGAAAATTGACAATATCCAACATCTCTCACGCTCCCAAATATGTAATGAAAAAAGCATCCCTCTCGTACAGGACGAGAGGGATGCCTCGTGGTACCACCTGTTTTTGCCGAGGATCTATTTCTTCCTCAAGCCTCTTTATGGCGATAACGGAAGCCACCGTCCCTTTTACGATGAGAATGGTCCCATCCCTGCAAGGGAAGCCCACCATGATGCGGTGTCCAGGGTGGATTTCACCAGGCTTTTATGCCAGTTCGCACCTTCCACCGGCTCTCTGAAAAAAACAGCCTGATTACTTGATCCCGGGTTGGCATTTTTCAATTTTGAACTTTAACGCATTATACCTTCCAAATAAAAAATGTCAAGAAAACTTTTCAGAGGGTTTCAATCCTTTGAGTTAATATCCAATCGGTAACCCACCCCGCGCACCGTTTTAATGTATCTGGGATGGCGCGGGTCTTCTTCTAAAGCTTGCCGCAGCCAGCTGATATGCACATCCAGAGTCCGGGTATCTCCGGTATATTCCGTTTCCCAGACCGCTTGAAACAGTTCTGTGCGGTCAATGACTTCTCCCGGACGTTCCATCAATGCCTTCAGGAGATTCACCAGGCGGGGGGTCAGTTGCGCGTGGCGTTTATGGCAGCGCACCCACCGGTTTTCTTCCTCAAGGCGTAAAGGCCCGACAACCATCAAATCACCCTCATCGGCAGGCAACAGGGGGCGAATGCGGTTCAATAACTTTTGGATGGTGAACGGTTCAATCAGAACCGTATTTGCTTCAAAATCATCCAGGGAAACAGAGTTCTTTTCCAGCACCAGAATAATTGGAAGAAATTCATCAGTCTGCCGGATTGCTTTACAAATTCTTCGACCACTGGTACGCATTGAGGCAGCATCGAGGAGGACCAGATGAGGTCTATTCTTTGCCAGATGGGTAAGTGCCGATTTTCCACTGGAAACAGACGTAACTTTGAATCCCTTATGGGTGAGTCCCATATAGAAAGATGGCCTATCTGCTCTTTTCCCTTCAATTAATAAAATCTTTGCGTTCTCTGGTGTCAAGAGATAATCTCCAATGATTTATAGCCAAAAAAAGTGAGCATATATCCCAAGGGCGCGAAAATTATTCCATTTGTTTTTCCAATAGTAGATTCGCGTTTTTAAAAAGCCCATACCAGAAAAAACCTTATATAAGGTTTTTTCTTTAGCTGCGTTCCGCCCCCTGTGTTCTGCGGCTATGAGCTTATTAAGGTTGCAGGGCACGGCTTTTTTAGGATCGACTCTCAATCACATTGTTATAAATATTATACACGAAAGTTGATTGTTAAATAATGATATTGTATGGTTCAAGTTGCATGCCACCGGTCACCGTGTTAGAATATATCAAACTGGCGTAAATAATTTCCTGTAAGGAAGTGCTTAATGTCCGATATGGTTGAAGTAGTCATCGATAGTTTGCGAGTGAGCCTCACAAATCAGCAGCGGATTGTTGTTTTGCGAGAAGTTGGCGTGGAGCGTTATTTGCCAATCTGGATTGGCCCCTACGAAGCAGAATCTATTACAATTGCTTTGCAGGAAATCGAAGTAGCCAGACCTCAAACGCACGACTTGCTCAAAAATTTTCTGATCGAGTTAAACGCTCGATTGATCAGAGTGGAAGTCAGCAATCTTGCGGATGATGTGTTTTATGGAAATTTAGTGGTTGAAACCAACAACCAGATTATTAATATTGATTCCCGGCCATCTGATGCCCTGGCGTTGGCGGTAAGAGTGCATGTTCCGATCCTGGTTGCTCGTGAGGTAATGGAAAAAGCGGGTATCATTCCTGAGAAAGATACCGAAACAGAAACCGATACATCCTTGTCCACAGAGAGTGAAACAGATGAAGGTTCAAAGGACTCTGAGGACCGCCTATCCATTTTTGAAGATTTTCTTGAGAAATTAGAATCCAACGATGATGATATTGCCGATGACATGCCGGATGAGGATGACACCGGAAAGGAATAAAATTTTTCAAGCCGCACACCACACCGGGGTTCACAAATCACCCCGGTTTTTTATCATAAAGTAGTGATAGATTGATCCATGAGTGATTTTTCACAGATCGACCAAACCATTTCTCCGGAAATCCAGGCTCAGCCTCACAGCCGTGAGGCTGAAGAAGCTGTGCTTGGCGCGATTCTGATTAACCCGGAATCCTACTATGATGTCGCGCAATTCCTGCAGCCGGATGATTTTTATATTGTCCGCAATCAGTGGGTCTGGGAAGCATTCAACCGCCTTCACGAACGCCGCGCCCCCATCGATTTTCTGACGGTTTGTGAAGAGCTGGAACAGCATCACCAATTGCAAGAGATTGGTGGGACGGCATATATTATGTCGCTCATCAACCAGACGCCCACCTCACTTCATTCAGAAGCATACGGCAAAATTGTTGAAGAAAATTCAATTCGCCGCCGGATGTTGGCCTCCGCAAATGATCTGGCAAAACTGGCATATACCAAAGAACAATCGATCGAAACCATCTTAAATGAAGCCGAAAAATCGATCTTTGGCATCAGTGAACGCCGTGTGCACCGAGATTTGCAGCCTATTCAGCAAGTTCTCAGTGAGGTTTACGACCGTGTTGACCAGCTTTCACGCAGGGATGAGGAAATTTATGGAGTTCCCACCGGGTTGATCGATCTGGATAAGTTGTTGGGAGGTCTCCAGAAATCGGATCTGCTGATTATTGCCGGGCGGCCAGGCATGGGTAAAACCGGGTTCATGCTGTCGGTGGCAAAGAACGCTGCCCAGAAACACAAGAAGCATGTGGCGGTGTTTTCTCTGGAAATGTCGAACGAACAGCTTGTCCAGCGGCTTATCGCTCAGGAAACCGGGATAGATACCCAGCGGCTGCGTTCCGGCAAACTCACTGAGGATGAATGGCCGCTTTTCACACATGCCATTGAAGTGCTGGCTGATACCCATATTTTTCTGGATGACACTCCCGCGATCACTCCGCTGCAGCTGCGGACAAAATGCCGCAGGCTGCATCTTGAATATGAGCTGGATCTGATCATTATCGATTACCTGCAATTGATGAGCGGCGATATGCGAAACGATAATCGCGTTCAGGAAGTGTCATATATCTCCAGAAATCTTAAGGTGTTGGCCCGAGAGTTAAATGTTCCGGTTCTGGTTGGCGCTCAGCTCTCCCGCGCCGTTGAACAACGGGCAGATAAGCGGCCTGTGCTTTCAGACTTGCGTGAGTCGGGCAGTCTGGAACAGGACGCGGATATTGTGATGTTCATTCACCGGCCAGACGCGCTGGAGAAAGATAGTCCTCGTCAGAACATCGCTGAGATTCTGGTTTCAAAGCATCGCAACGGCCCCACCCACCCGGGCATTGAACTGGTCTTCCTGAACAGGCTGGCTCGTTTCGAGAACGCCGCCACCGCCGGGACTCCCACGCGTTAGTCATTGATGTGCAACTAATTAATTCAAGAGAAAGCTGGTAAGAGTTATTAATAAAATGAGTCCTTTTGTAGGGTTTCCTAAAACAACCAGCCACTCCGTAGCGATACCATCACAATTTTTCACTGAACTCTTGCCGGAAATCGGCAGTCTTGAAGAATTGAAAATTTCTCTGTATGTCCTGTGGTATTTGAGCCACCAGGAAGGGCCTGTTCAATTCATTACAAAGCAGGTCTTTCTCGAAGACAACCAGTTTATGAATGGTCTGGATAAAGATTTTGCCCGGGCACAACAGGAACTGGAAAACGGGTTGGAACTGGCGACCCAACGAGGATTTTTGCTCAAGGTTAACACGGCAAATCACGATGAATTTGAAACGATTTATTTCCTGAATTCAGTTCGTGGACGCAACGCGGTTGAATCTCTTGAAAAAGGAGATTGGTCTCCAGAGGAAATTCATTTCGCGCCCATTCAGCTTGAACTGGAAAAGCCCAATATTTTCCGTTTATATGAGGATAATATCGGGCCTCTGACCCCGATAATCGCTGACGCGTTACGGGATGCTGAAAAAAGATACCATATCACATGGATAGAAGAAGCCATTCAAATTGCAGTCGAGAACAATGTCCGCCGATGGCGATATATTGAGGCAATCTTAGAATCTTGGCAGAAGGAAGGACGTAATGGAACCGATCGACGAGACGCTGAAGAAAATCGCCGCCGATACCTCAAAGGGGAATATTCGGAATACATCGAACACTGAGCCTGTCCCCTCACGTGATTGGGAAGGTGATCCGGATTGCCCTATGTGTGGAGGGGTGGGTTATATCCGGCAGGATCTCCCTATCAATCATCCTGATTTCGGCAAGCTCCAGATTTGCACCTGCCGCCAGAAGACGGTGGCGCAAATGGCGCATGATAAGCTTTACCGGCTGAGCAACCTGGAAGCTTTCAGGCATTTTAACTTTGATAACTTCAGCACCCAGGGGCGAACCGGACTTGGAGAGGAGCAGATTTCTTCTTTAACCTCCGCTCATCATAACGCGCGGCAATTTTCTCAGACGCTGAATGGCTGGTTGTTACTGATGGGAACCTATGGTTGTGGAAAAACACACCTGGCTGCCGCAATTGCCAACTTCGCAGTGCAAATGGGAGTTCCTACCCTTTTTCTAACTGTTCCTGATCTGCTGGATTGGCTGCGTTTCTCTTATGGGAATTCTGAGACCAACTTCGAAACCCGTTTTGATGAAATCCGCAACATCCGGCTGCTTGTTTTGGATGATCTTGGGACCCAGAATACCACCGCGTGGGCGCAGGAAAAGCTGTACCAGATCATCAATCACCGCTATGTGAACCGGCTTCCACTGGTGCTGACCACCAACCAGAGCCTGGAAGAAATTGAAGGGCGTATCCGGTCCCGGTTAAGGGATCCGGAATTGGTGACCCGGATTGACATTACCGCTCCGGATTATCGCTCCAAGGATCCGGATACCAGCTACCCGCCATTATCTTCGCTCCATCTCCACACCAAACAGGGCTTTGGAGAGTTCAGCACTAGAGAAGGTGAAAAGCTGCCCGCTGAACAGCAGCGCAGTTTGTTAAAAGCCTTTGAAGCCGCCCAACAATTTGCCGAGAACCCCAGGAACTGGCTGGTATTTATGGGTGATTATGCGACTGGTAAAACTCATCTGGCGGCAGCGATTGGGAACTACCGCCACGCCCTGGGTTCTTCACCCATGTTTGTTGTAACACCTGACCTCCTGGATCACCTGCGGGCGACTTTTAATCCCAACAGCACTGTTTCATACGATCGTCTGTTCAATGACGTCCGCACGGCGTCTTTGTTGATCCTGGATGACCTGGGAACCCAAAGCGCCACTCCCTGGGCAAAAGAAAAGCTGTATCAAATTTTAAATTATCGCTATAACGCGGAATTGCCAACAGTGATTACAACGGCTTCTCCAATGGATGAATTGGATCCCAGGATTACCAGCAGGATGATGGATAAGCGGATTTGTGATATTTATTATTTGGATGTGCCGTCCTATCGCCCTAAAGGTCCTGTCAGAAGGTCCACAAAGCGCCGGCGCGCTGCTTCAACCTGATCTGCCGGCATTTTACTTGACGGTATTTAGTAACCTGCTTACAATCAATTTAACAATTCAATATGCCAATAAAGTGCTTTTCCCCCGGATGGGAAGCTCAAAGGTGAAACCGGTGAAAGTCCGGTGCTGTCCCGCAACTGTAAAGAGAATCATGCTCTAAGCCAGGTCATCCGCTAAGATTGGCGTTTTCCACACTCTCGAGGAAAGGAGGTGGGAACATCAAGAAGACCATCCTTTTGAATTCCCTAACCTCCCTGTCTGATCAGACAGGGAGTAGTGTTTAACCTAATTAAGAAACGTTCAGAACCTTAAGAGGAAAAATGAAAAGATTATCTCAAATTATCACAGCGCTTGTTTTTATCGGTGTGCTTATGGGAGCATGCGCCCCGGTCACGACGGTTATTCCAGAGGTGGCAGCTCCCCAAATTAGCATAACAGACGGCCTGGGGCGTGAAGTCTCGCTGGCGGAACCGGCTCAGAAAATTGTTTCTCTGGCTCCATCGAACACAGAGATCCTGTTCGCGGTTGGGGCGGGGGAGCAGGTAATTGGACGAGACGACTTCTCAAATTACCCGCCAGAGGCCGGCGCGGTTCAAACCGTGGGGGGATCATCCGGCTACAACTTTGAGAAAATCACGGAACTTCAACCTGACCTGGTGCTGGCAGCTGAGATCAACAGCCCGGAAGATGTGAAAGCGCTTGAAGATCTTGGTATCACTGTCTTTTATCTTTCCAATCCGGTTGAATTTGAAGAAATGTATGAAAACCTGCGAACAGTCGCCCGGCTTACCGGTCATATTGAGACGACTGAGGAGTTGATCACATCCCTGAATAATCGGGTCGAATCCGTTTCCGAAAAAGTGTCGGGTGCTGAAACCCGCCCGGTTGTGTTTTATGAACTGGATGGAACGGACCCCATAAAACCGTGGACCAGCGGCCCGGGTACATTTATCACACTTTTGATCGAGATGGCGGGAGGAAGCAGCATCGGCGCAGAATTGGACCTGCCCTGGGCTCAAATCAGCCAGGAACAACTTATTCTTAAAGACCCGGATATTATTCTCCTGGGAGACGCGCAGTGGGGAACCACGCCAGAAATGGTGGCGGCCCGACCGGGGTGGGGTGACATCAAAGCGGTTCGTGAGGGTATGGTAATTCCCTTCAATGATGATCTTGTCAGCAGACCTGGCCCAAGATTGGTTGATGGGCTGGAGGAATTGGCGCGTGCCATTCACCCTGAACGCTATTAGCAGGTAAAATATGCGAATCACTGCCCGCCCCTACCTTTCAAGTATTTTGCTTTTGACCCTTTTCCTGCTTTTAAGCGTGGGAGTGGGCAGTGTTTTCATTCCTCCACAAACCCTGATCCATCTTATAACCCGACAGCTATCAAACCAGCCTGTTCAGTCTGATCTTTTGCCGTTTTCTACGATCCTGTTTGAGCTGCGTATTCCCAGGACTATCCTGATCGCGCTGACAGGGGCGGCACTGGCCGGCAGTGGGGCATCTTATCAGGGTTTATTTCGAAACCCACTGGCAGACCCATACTTGATCGGCGTCGCGTCCGGTGCCGGGTTGGGGGCGATAATGGCCATGAGCATCCGCTGGCCTTACACTACGCTTGGACTGCTGGCAGTGCCTTTGGCTGCTTTTGTCAGCGCGCTGCTTACTGTATTTTTGGTGTATCAAATTGCCAGAGTAGGAAAAACGGTACCCACCACCAACCTGATCCTGGCCGGTGTGGCGGTCAGCGCCCTGACCTCGGCGGTAACTTCCTTTTTAATGATCACTTCAACCAATGAATTGCACCGCGCGGTTGCCTGGTTGTTGGGTGGGTCAACGACAACCGGATGGCGGGCAATCTGGGTTGTTTTACCGTACATCGCTCTTGGCCTGGCGATCCAAATTGCAATGGGACACGCCATGAATGTGCTCCAGTTTGGCGATGAACAGGCTGAGCAATTAGGTTTGTCAGTCAGCAAAGCGCGCTGGCTGATCATCCTGGCGGCTTCTCTGACAACCGCTTCGGCGGTATCTTTTTCCGGGATCATTGGGTTTGTCGGGCTGATTGTTCCCCATGTTGTTCGTTTGATCTGGGGAGGAGATTATCGCCGTCTCATTCCGCTTTCCATTTTAAACGGAGCCAGCTTGTTGTTAATAGCCGATGTGCTGGCCAGGGTGATCCTCTCTCCTCAGGAATTGCCGGTAGGGATTATCACCGCAATTGGAGGGGCGCCTTTCTTTCTATGGTTGCTGAAACGCGCCAAACAAGAGAATTATTGGTGAAGAAAATGCTGGATGTTGAACATGTCTTTGTCTCCTATGAAACGCAAACTGTTCTGCGCGATATCAATTTAAACGTCAAAGCTGGTGAGATCCTGGCGGTGATCGGCCCAAATGGGGTTGGTAAATCCACGCTCATCCGGGCGTTAAGTGGTATTCTACCCTTGGTTTCGGGGAAAATCAGCGTATCGGGCAAAGATATTTCTCGTCTGAAACCTGCTGAAAAGGCCAGGCTGATCGCGGTGGTGCCGCAGGTTCATACACTCCCGCCCGCGTTTACAGGGTATGAATTGGTGCGTTTGGGCCGCACACCGCATCTGGGCTGGCTGGGGAATTTCTCTGAAAGTGATGAGGAAATCTCCAGAAGCGCGATGCGGCGCACGCACACTTTGGAACTGGCTGAACGAAAAGTGGGTGAAATCTCCGGAGGCGAACAGCAGCGGTTGCTGCTGGCCAGAGCGCTGGCGCAAGGAACACCTGTTCTCATGCTGGACGAGCCAACTCTGCATCTGGATCTGAACTATCAAATCAGTTTTTTGGACCATGTCCAGGCGCTCGCCAGACAGGATAATTTGACAGTTGTAATCACATTACATGATCTGAATCTGGTATCCCGTTACGCGGATCGGGTCGCTCTTTTGGTCAATGAAAAACTGCTTGCCTGCGGGACTCCCCGCGAAGTTCTGAAACCAGACCTGCTCAGCAATGCTTACCAGCTACCACTGCACACAATTTCCGATCCGCACACCGGGTTGGAGGTGATTCTCCCTTGAACCGGTCACAACCTCCCCCGGTCAGGTTTGATTTCAGGTATACTTGGTTTCATGGATTTTGGAGTATTGTTTTTTGATCTGGATGAGACGCTGTACCCCGCGGGAAATGGGGTGTGGGATGCAATTGCTGAACGGATCAATTTGTATATTCACCAGCGTCTGAACCTGCCCTGGGAAGAAATACCTGCGTTGCGCGAGCAATACTATTTGACTTATGGGACAACCATGCGTGGCCTGGAAGAAGCTCATCATATTGACACCCAGGAATATTTGCGGTTTGTTCATGATATCCCCATCACTGATTATTTACAACCCAATGAACCGCTGCGGAAGATGTTAATCAACTTTCCCCAATCCAAATATATCTTCACCAACGCGGATAGCAATCACGCCAAACGGGTCTTACTAGCACTGGCAATTGAAGACTGTTTTGAAGGTGTCATTGACGTTAATATGGTTTCTCCTTATTGCAAACCCCAGCCGGAAGCATACGAAACAGTGCTTAAATTGCTTGATGACATCGGTCATGAAAAAGCAGTTTTAATTGACGATAAAATTGCTAACCTGAAGACGGCCAACCGGTTTGATTTCTTTACCGTATTAGTGGGGCAAAGTGATCCGGTGGAAGGGGTGGATGCCTGTATTTCCAATATTTTAGATCTCCCAGGCGTACTGAAAGACAAAGGCTGATCCATTGACGGCAGCGCTTCAACCTGACTCACACGGATAAATTCGTAGAATATTGTGCATCTGTAAATAGATTAATAAAAGTATGGTACGCTTGTTTTTGATTAAATAATTGTTTAAAACAGGAGATTTTTATCATGAAATCAGCAAGGCACCTCTTGATTGCTTTTATTGCCGTTGTACTTCTTTTGGGAACCTTCTCTGCAGGGATCCTCATTGGGTGGGCAATTCCAGGAGGTCCGGATTCCATGTTGGGATTTTTATCATCAGACAATGCGCTGTCATCCGGCAGCCCCCAAGAATTATCTGACCAAAGTGAAACCCCAGAGGACTTAAAAGCACTTTTTAATCCATTTTGGGAAACATGGACAATAATTCACGATATCTATGTGGACCAGCCGGTTGATGATGTGGAAATGATGCGAGGAGCGATCAGCGGGATGCTTGATTCACTGGGAGACCAGCATACTTCTTATATGCCTCCCATCCTTTACGAAGAACAAAATGCCACTTTGGAAGGGCAGGAATATGAAGGAATTGGAGCCTGGGTGGATATTACCGGTGATTATTTGATGATCATCAGCCCAATGCCGGGGTCGCCAGCTGAAGGCGCTGGTCTCCAGCCCAATGACCTGGTGGTTGCTGTTGATGGCAAAGATATGACAGGCAAAGATGGAGACACGGTATTAAGTAACGTTCTCGGGCCTGCCGGCACCACGGTGGTCCTTACCATTCAGCGTGGTGATCCGCCGGAGGTTTTTGATGTTTCGATTGTCCGGGCTAAAATTGTTGTTCCAAGCATCAATGCAAGCATATTGGATGAAAATATTGCATATATCCAATTGTATAATTTCGGAGAGAATACAACCAAAGAACTCCGCGAATCCCTGAAGGAGCTTTTAGAGGAAGACCCGGATGGACTGATCCTTGACCTGCGAAACAATGGCGGCGGCTATCTAACAACTGCCATTGAGGTTTCATCTGAATTTATCAAATTCAATCAAGTTGTGATGTATGAGGAGTTCGGTGATGGAACGCGCACAACTTACAAAGCCAAACGCGGCGGTCTGGCGACGGATATTCCACTGATTGTTCTGGTTAATGAGGGTACCGCCTCTGCCTCTGAGATCACTGCTGGAGCTATTCAAGATTACAAACGCGGTTTGTTGGTGGGGACAACCACCTTTGGAAAAGGCTCAGTACAAAACTGGATACCCCTTTCTGACAATCAGGGAGGCGTTCGGGTCACATCCGCCCGCTGGCTGACGCCGTTAGAACGTCGGATACATCAGGTTGGATTGGAGCCGGACATTAAAGTTGACTTTACTGAAGAAGACGCTCAGAAAGGGATTGACCCGCAACTGGAAAAGGCGATTGAAGTAATAGAAGCGATGAAATAACAACCCCAAAACAGTTCTTTTGAGTGAGAAAGGACTGTTTTCTGCTTGTGGTGGCAGCACACATTAAAATAATCCCTGCAGATTATTAATTGACAGTTCATCCTGCGCAGGGTATAATAGACGCTTGCTGAAAATTATAAATGGAGTGTGGCTTATGGAATCAAATGTTGTGGCGACAAATGAGGATCGCCCGGTCGAAATCAAGAGAAAAATGAAGTTTACTGGATCAGTTGAGAAAATCAGTCTGGCAGGTGCAGTAATCAACATCGGTTCAGAACAACCCGCAGTACTTCATATTTCCCAAATTACTACTGAAAACCAGGAAGAACCTCTGAAGCGGGTAGAAGATATTTTGGAAGTTGGCCAGACTGTTGATGTGTGGATCCGCAAGGTAAAGGATGACCACATCGAACTTACAATGATCAAACCGCTGGATTTGGAATGGCGCGAGATCAAAAAAGGTATGGCCGTCAAGGGCAAAGTAGTCCGCCTTGAAAAGTTTGGTGCGTTTGTGGAAATTGGCGCAGAGCGGCCTGGACTGATCCATATCAGCGAAATGGCTCATGGGTATGTTCGCTCCCCATCGGATATGCTTAAAGAAGGCGACGAGATCGAAGCGGAAGTTCTCGAAGTCAGCCGGCGCAAGAAGCAGATTAAACTGAGCATGAAGGCTCTGGAACCTGAACCTGTCGCCACTGCAGAAACGCCTGAAATTCCTTTCCCCAAAAAGAAAGACAAACCGGTTAAACGGAAGAAAGTCTCAAAGAAACAGAGAGATAAATTTGAACAGAGCGGTGATTTCAATTTCGCGCTGGGCAACTCTGCTGAGGATGAAACCGAAACCGCTTTAGGGATCGCTTTACGCGAAGCAATGGAAAAAGCACAAAGCCGAAAATCACAGCAAGAAGCGCGATCCAAGAAGGAAAAAATGAGTTCAAAAGAACAGGATGAAATCCTGGCGCGCACCCTGGAACATAAAACTGAAGAATCTTAGATCCAGATCTTCATAAGTGGCAGCGTTAAATATATAAAGGAGGATTTACCCGAAACGATAAAAATTTTCGCCTCAAGATTTTACTAGCCACACTAACTCGGATCACGTAACACAATAAGCAAAAAATGATCGTCCTGCTCCCCTCATATGGGCAGGACGATAGATTTGTAAAAAGGCAGGCTGATAAAAGGATACAAAGATTTAGCAGGATCTTCCTGGCAATATCGCGTTTTTCTTACCGCATCTATGGTAAACTGTTGGTATATATTGACCAGAAAGGTTGCATATCTGAATGTACATCATTGCTAATGGATAAAACAAAGTTGTTCATCCAGAATACTCTTAAAACCCTTTAACCATTCGTGGGGAGGAGCCGATATCGGCCCTCCCCACTTCTTTATTTATCAGGAAACAGGCACTGATTAATCTTTTGGAGAGAGAATTGATGTTAACCAAATATATATTCTTCACAGGTGGTGTTGTCAGTTCAGTTGGCAAAGGCGTTACCGCTGCTGCGTTGGGCAGATTACTTAAGGAACGCGGCTTTAAAGTGGCGGTTCAAAAACTGGATCCGTATATCAATGTTGATCCGGGAACAATGAGCCCTTACCAACACGGGGAAGTTTTTGTACTGGATGATGGTGCTGAAACAGATCTGGACCTGGGGCATTATGAACGTTTTATCGATATTCGGTTAAATAAAGTGTGTAACATTACCACCGGTCAGGTGTACGCGGAGGTGATCGGAAAAGAGCGGCGAGGTGATTACCTCGGCGGAACCATTCAGGTCATTCCACATATCACCAACGAAATCAAGCGCCGGATCGGGCTGGTCGCGAAAGCGACAGATGCCGAAATTGTTTTGGTGGAAGTAGGGGGGACCGTTGGCGATATTGAGAGCCAACCCTTTTTAGAAGCGCTTCGCCAGCTGCGCGGAAGTCTTGGGAGGGATAACAGTCTTTACATCCATGTCACCTGGCTGCCGTATATAGGAGCAACCGGGGAGCTGAAAACAAAACCAACCCAGCATTCTGTTCGTGAATTGCGCTCTATTGGTATTTCACCAGATATGATCGTGGCACGTTCTGACCATCCGATTGATGATAGCCTGAGGGAGAAGATCGCTCTTTTTTGCGATGTTGAGAAGAGAGCGGTCATCCCGATGGTTACCACGCAAATTTTGTACGAGGTGCCATTGCTTCTGGAAGAAGCCGCTGTCGCTGAACTGGTTATGGATCGTCTGGGATTAGAAGCGCGCAAAAAGCCCGACTGGAATAACTGGGAAAATATGCTAAAGGAAATCAGCCGGCCAAAACCCAAAGCGAGAGTCGCGTTGATTGGCAAATATGTGGAACTTCATGACGCCTATATGAGTGTAAGAGAGGCGTTGAAGCACGCGGCGCTTCAGGCTGGTGTTGAACTTGATCTGGAATGGGTGCACTCCTCTGACCTTGAAAAGGGAAAATGTTGGGATATTTTGGAGACTGTGGATGGGGTCATTGTTCCGGGTGGCTTTGGCAGCCGCGGCATCGAAGGGAAAATTCAGGCTGCGCGGTTTGCCCGCACTCATAAAGTTCCCTATTTGGGTCTCTGCCTGGGCATGCAGTTAATGGTCGCGGAATTCGGCCGTTTTATTCTGAATGATGAACGGGTGAACTCCACTGAATTTGATCACACTACCCCACATCCGGTGATTGACCTGATGCCGGATCAAAAAGAGATCAGTGATATGGGAGGAACCATGCGACTGGGTTTGTACCCATGCCAGTTAACCCCGGGAACCATCGCTCAACAAGCCTATCAAGAAGAGTTGATCCAGGAAAGGCACCGCCACCGCTTTGAATTTAACAATAATTACCGTAAAATTTATGAAAAACATGGGATGCGGTTCTCTGGTTTGTCTCCGGATGGGCGCCTGGTGGAAATTGTGGAACTGGCAGACCATCCATTTATGCTGAGCACACAGTTCCATCCTGAGTTCCTTTCGCGTCCAAACCGCCCACATCCGCTGTTTGTCGCTTTTATGAAGGCGGTTTGCGAACATGGTAAGACCTCTTGCAAACCCGCAGGTGAGACTTCGTTGGAGGGCAATAAGCAGGAATGAGTCAATACTCCCGCTGCTGCTGTTCTATAAAGCCTGTATCTTTAATAGCAAAGGGATTATACTTTAATTCACAAAAGTACTATTATAATATCAGACGTAAGATTGCCATCCAAAATATTCTAATTTGAGGGAACAAAATGAACACAAGTATTGAATTGATAACCGCTCAAGAAATTCTTGACTCTCGAGGAAACCCAACCATTGAAGTTGAAGTTGTGCTTGCTGATGGAAACTGGGGACGCGCAGCCATTCCATCCGGCGCTTCCACCGGCGCTCACGAAGCGATCGAACTTCGTGATGGCGACAAATCCCGCTATAATGGAAAAGGCGTTTTGAAAGCTGTTGAGAATGTCAACACTGAAATCGCTGAGACTCTGTATGGTTGGGACGCGGTGGAACAACGTGCCATTGATCAGGTGCTGCTTGACCTGGACGGCACCAAGAACAAATCCAAATTAGGCGCCAACGCTATTCTTGGTACCAGCCTGGCTGTTGCCAAAGCAGCCGCGAATTCTGTTGGTCTTCCCCTGTACCGCTACATTGGCGGGGTGCACGCCCATGTTTTACCTGTGCCGATGCTGAATATTCTGAATGGCGGTAAACACACGGGATGGCAGTCCACGGACGCTCAGGAATTCATGATTATGCCTTTTGGGGCTTCTTCTTTCAGCGAGTGTCTGCGCTGGGGTACCGAGATTTACCACGCTCTTAAAAACGTTCTGATTGGGCATGGATACACCGCGCTGGTCGGCGATGAGGGCGGTTACGCTCCCGCGCTGAAATCCAACGCCGAAGCTGTTGAAGTGATCCTGGAGGCCATTGAAAAAGCCGGTTACAAACCCGGCGAAGAAGTTGCTATCGCCCTCGATCCGGCTGCCTCTGAATTCTACGACGCGGATGAGAAACTTTACAATCTCCGTGTGGAGCACAAGAAACTCACAAGCGACGAAATGGTTGAGTTCTGGAAAGACTGGATCAACAAATACCCGATCGTTTCTGTGGAAGATGGACTCGCTGAAGATGACTGGTATGGTTTTGAAAAGATGGTCGCGGAAGTTGGCGATAAAGTGCAGATTGTAGGTGACGACCTTCTGGTAACCAATCCGGAACGCGTTCGCCGTGGTATCAAAGAAAAGGCCGCGAACTCTCTGCTGGTTAAACTCAACCAGATTGGTTCTTTGACCGAGACCATTGAAGCGGTAGAACTTTGCCACCGTGCCGGCTGGACAGCGGTTACTTCCCACCGCTCCGGTGAAACTGAAGATTCCACCATTGCTGACCTGGCCGTGGCTCTCAATACCGGACAGATTAAAACTGGCGCTCCCGCGCGTTCTGACCGGGTCGCGAAATACAACCAGCTTCTGCGTATTGAAGCCGAACTGGGTTCCAGCGCTGAATTTGCTGGTTGGTCCGCTCTGGCTTCTCACCGTTTCAAGTAAGATCTGTTAATCCCTGGTGTTTCAATCCCCTCGAAAACTGTTTCGAGGGGATTTCTCTTAGACCCGATAGGAATTGATAGTTTTTCAAAGCGAATGACAGGATAAATCTGTGATAATATGCTCAACACCCTGCCAGCGACGTTTTTTCAAAGGAGCAATGAATGGCTGATATTTCTTCAACAGAAGCAGAAATTTCAATACAATCTGAAAACAAACACACAGAGCAATCTGTTGCGCTTCCCAAATTCCCCGGCGCGTTTTGGTTGTTGGGGGTTGGAATAGCCTGGGCCGCGGACTTGTTGTTTTGGGAACAGCGATTTGGAATCTCATTTGGGATATGGGTTCTGCTGATCCTTGGCGCCAGCATTTATCTGGCTAACCGTGAGGAAAAGAAGATCCCCGCTGCCAGCATTGTTCTGATGCTGGCAATCCTTGCCACGGGCGCGTTAGCGGTCTTACGCATGGAGCCTGTCACCCGATTTGTGAATGTGATGGCTTCTCTTTCCCTGATTGTGCTGCTCAGCATCACTTTTCTGGATGGGTACTGGCTTCACTTTCGCGTTATGGATGCTTTCATAAAATCCCTGAGTCTGTTTTTTATCAGTGGAATCACCGGCGCCGCGAAGTTGTTTTCTGCAACCCAGAAGAAGGTGAACCTGGGAAATGTAAATCATCGTAAAACCTTCTGGAAGACTGCCGTGGTTCCTGTGCTGCGCGGCATTTTACTGGCTGTGCCTGTTTTGCTGGTTTTTACCGCGCTGCTGTCCTCAGCCGATCCGATCTTCAGCGACTACGCGCTTTCGTTTTTGAATATATTCAAAATTGATAATCTGGGCGAGTACACTTTCCGGTTGTTTTATATTCTGATGTTTGGCTATATCTTCACTGGTTTTCTTCTGCACGGCGTTCTTGAGACCGGTAATGGGGACAGGCCAGACCCAAAGAAACCATGGATGACCCCTTTCCTGGGATGGATTGAAACCTCGATTATCCTGTATGCTGTGGACCTGTTATTCGTAGGGTTTGTTGGCATCCAGTTCCGGTATTTCTTTGGAGGCGAGTCCAATATCCACACCATGGGATATACCTATGCTGAATACGCCCGACGAGGTGCCACAGAGTTGATTTTTGTAGCAGTGCTTGCTTTAATGCTGTATCTGACCTTGAAGACCATCTCCAAACACCAGGAACAAAAGCGGGCTTTTTCATTGGGAGCAACGGCATTATTTGGGCTGGTGCTGGTCATTCTGGTTTCTAGCTACCAGCGCCTGCTTCTGTATGAAGAAGCATATGGGTTTACAGAGATTCGAACCCGCACGCACATTTTTATCTTCTGGTTGGCTGGATTGTTGGTTGCCACAGCGGTTCTGGAAATCATCCGGCACAGCGAGCGGTTTTTCCTGGCACTGCTGACTGCCTGTCTGGGGTTCAGCCTGACTCTGGGGTTGATCAATGTGGAAGGGTTCATTGTGCAAAAGAACGTTGAGCGCACCTACCAATCTAAGGAACTGGATATCAGTTACCTTAACCGGCTGACATCAGATGCTGTGCCACAATTAATTCATTCCTATCATCTGCCCGGTCTGGACACAAAAACGAAAGACCAGCTGGGTGCCGAACTGGCCTGCCGGAACCACCTGCTGTCTGAGCAGGCTGATACACGGTGGATCTCATATAATCCTTCAGAGGTAACCGCGAAACGCCTTCTGGCAGAGCAGAAGGGTATTCTGGAAGAGTATGAAGTGGTTACAGGTTCAAGCGCGCTTGCTCCAGTCGTAAAAATTCAAGGAGAAGACTATTCCTGTTACACGGAGCAGTGGCTGGATTAGTTTGACGGCTTTTAGAAAAACAGAGACTCTGGTCACCAACCAGAGTCTCTGTTTGTTTATCAAAATCTTGTTTTTCAAGAAAAGCTGTATGCCTTGTTTCTTTATAGATCTAACCTGGGATCTTTATATCCGGTCTGATAAGCTTCCAGAATGCGAAGTGCCAGATCTTCAGGCTGCACCGCGCCAGGAGGGGCGTTGAAAGGCACCTTTTCCCACAGGCTGGTCTGGACCGCTTTCGGGCGGACGATAACTACCGGACGGCGCAGTTCTTTGCGCATCACCTCTCCCAGCGCTTCCAGCCCCGCTTTGGCGGCTGCGTACGCTCCCAGCCCCGGCAGGCGCATGCGTTCGCTCACCGCGCCTAAAATGTACATTGTGGTGTTCTCGGCAAACAGCGGCAAGCTGTAATGCGCTGTAAGATACACACCAGTGAGATTCGCGTCGAGAATTCGTTTCCAATCTTGGGGTTTCATTTCTGCCAGCGGAGACGCGATAATATCGCCAGCGGCGTAAATCCACCAATCGATCTGGTCAACCTCCTGACTGACCGCCATCACAGCTGCTTGAACGGCATTAGGATCAGAAACGTCCGCTTCAAAGGTGAGAGTGGAAACATGCTCCAGAGCAGATGTATCCCGCCCCACAGCAATCACGTTCCAATCCTTACTGAGTAATAGTTGTGCTAACGCGCGGCCTATGCCACCAGCCGCGCCCCAAATCAGCGCTGTCTGTTTCATTATTTGCTTTTTTCCCCAATCACTTTCCGTAAAAACTTCAATAGTTCGGAATTTTCAGGAATGTCTTTCATCGAATCGCCATAGTGAACATAGCGGATGACACCTTCAGGGTCAACGATGAAAACTGCTGGCATCCGGCCCAGTTTTGCCAGATTCACTTCCTGGTAATACTTCTCCGCGTTTATAGACTTGATATCGGACAATCCGATGAAAGGCATCTGGTTGATCTCCCAGTGATTCTTAAAGGCCCTTGGGCCATCCGGACCCAGGGCGATCACTTCCGCGCCCAGGGCGGTAAATTCGCTGTAATCATCGCGTAAGTGAGCCAACTGCTCACGACAGTATGGTCACATGAATCCGCGTAACAAAGCCAGAACGACAGGCTTTCCGCGATAATCAGAAAGATGTACGGTCCGGCCCAGGGTATCAATCAGCTCGAAATCAGGAGCCGGGGTATTAATCTCGATTCGGTTAGACATATTTTCACTTTCCTTTCTTTTAATCCACAGTTTCAAACGACTTCAGAAAATTGACGGCGGCTTCAACTGTGATAAGTTGCTGCTGTTCTATTGAGATTTGTGGAGTCTGGTCACCAGGTTGGGCCCCGTAGTTTCCAAACTGTGCGTGGTTTCCACCTTCTATCACCACCCAACGGGTTGAATCTGGAAGGCG
>ENA-OSEO01001255-OSEO01001255.1-sediment-metagenome-genome-assembly--contig:-NODE-1255-length-49051-cov-8.450300_pt1 | contig 49051 bp, 42 predicted proteins | sample MGYA00237883_ERZ534232 | MGnify/ENA metagenome assembly ERZ534232 | reverse complement strand
GGATTTATTGTACGCCCCGAACCCATATCCCCAAACCAGGGAATACCCGATAAAACACAATTGGCTGGCAACTTCAGGCGAAGACACATTGGTTGTTTTGCCTACGTTTGAAGCCATCCTGGGGGATAAATTAACCGCATTTGCCCCAAAAACAACCGGTATCCTGTACTCCAAAAACCGGCCGGTAGAAATCATTAAACAGTTATACGATATCGCATACCTGTTTGACAGGATAACCGGCCTCGAAGTAGTCTGGAACAGTTATTCAAAGGTGGTACAGGAAGAAATAGGCTACCGGAAATTGGAAGTAAATGAGGATGAAGTATTAAAAGATACCCGGGAAGCCTGTTACACGCTTGCCGAAAGAAATCTGAAATCAGAAGAATTCAATCACCTTCAGTTGGGAATAAAAAACTTTACAAATTTTACGGTTGGGCGTTTTGCAATAGATGAGGCCATAACAGCCGCAGCGAAAGTGGCCTACCTGGTTACCTTATTAAATAACGGGAAAAACCAGGAAATAGAAAGGTTTAAAAATCCGTTGGAAATCAGGGAATGGCTCATTGAAGACCAGGAATTCAACAAACTCAATAAATTAAAAAAGACCAATGCCGAAGCGTTTTTTTATTGGTACAAGAGTTTAAACAAAGGCTGAGCTTGCGGTTATGCAATAATGAACCGTTTCAAAAAGGTTGACCGTGAATTCTTGACCGAAAGCCTCTTTCTTTATAATTATCTGTTTGTCTGTTTTTATCGCCATCCCAGACAAACAACGACAACGAACGACAGATTAACCAAACACCATCAAAGCTTAATAATTTGACCATACGTTTGCGCAAGTATTAACCGCCGGGGCATGTTTTGCCCGGCATAAAACTGTAAGCGTATGATAAAAAAAGTAATCTCGTTTTTCGTGTTTGCCCTTTCCTGGGTCAGCCTTTTTGCCCAGGGGGACGGTAGCGCCGGTATTACGGAAGCCACGCAGATGGTTACCTCGTATTTCGACCCGGCCACCAAGCTGATTTACGCCATTGGCGCCGTAGTCGGCCTCATTGGCGGCATCAAAGTGTACCAAAAGTTTTCAAGTGGTGACCCGGACACCTCAAAAACAGCTGCCTCGTGGTTCGGGGCATGTATTTTCCTGATTGTGGCAGCCACCATTTTAAGGTCGTTTTTCCTTTAAGCTATGGCCGAATTCACAGTCAACAAAGGCATAAACAAGCCAGTCGAGTTTCAGGGGCTAAAAAGTCAGTACCTGTTCATCTTTGCCGGTGGGCTGCTTGGCATCATCATCCTTTTTATGGTGATGTATATGAGCGGCGTACCGCAAAGTATATGTATCGGGTTCGCCGTAATTACCGCCCCGTTGCTTATCTGGCAAACTTTTTCCTTTAACAAAAAATACGGCACCCACGGACTGATGAAAGTGCAGGCCGTAAAATGTTACCCACGCAGGTTGATAAACAGGCGGAGGATATTGAAACTATTAGTCAGAGCCAGGTAAAACAATCACCTTAAAATTACAGTCATCCCAATGAGAAATATTTTAAAGACAAGTACACTGGAACAAAAATTCCCGTTACTGGCAATAGAAAATGGTTGTATCCTATCGAAAGATGCGGATATTACCGTTGCGTTCAGGGTACGCCTGCCCGAGCTCTTTGCGGTCAACGAGGCAGAATATGAGGCATTGCATTTAGCATGGTGCAAAGCCATAAAAGTACTGCCCGATTATTCAATTGTGTTGAAGCAGGACTGGTACTGCGAGGAAAAATATGCCCCGGAAATACAGGAAACAGATGAAATTTCCTTTCTGTCACGAAGTTTCCAGAGGCATTTTAACGAACGCCCTTTCCTTAACCATTACTGTTACCTGATGCTGACTAAAACGACCAAAGAACGTTCGCGGCAGCAAAGCGCGTTCAACAGCCTTGCGAGGGGGTTTATCATCCCCAAAGAGGTTAAAGACAAAGAAACAGCAAACATGTTCCTGGACGCGGTCAGCCAGTTTGAACGTATTATGAACGACAGTGGTATAGTAACGCTGGAACGGCTGTCCACAGCAGAAATTGCCGGAACGGATACAGAAAGTGGTATCATTGAAAAATATCTTGCCCTCACTCAGGACAACAACCCGGTATTAAAAGACATGCGTATTGACCCCGGCGAAATGCACATCGGCGACAATGCCCTTTGTCTGCATACCCTCTCAGATGTGGGCGATTTGCCGGGAAAAGCAACCACTGACTATCGGTATGAGCGGCTCTCCACTGACAGGAGCAGTTGCCGCCTGTCCTTTGCTTCGCCGGTAGGGTTGCTTTTGGCCTGTAACCACATCTACAACCAGTTTGTGTTTATTGACAACCACGAAGAAAACCTGAACCGCTTTGAAAAAATGGGGCGCAATATGCAGTCGCTGGCCCGGTACGGGCGTAGCAACATGGTAAACAAAGAATGGATTGATTTGTACCTGAACGAAGCGCACGCCCGGGGACTGGTTTCCGTACGTGCACATTTTAACGTGATGGCATGGTCCGACAACCCGCAGGAATTAAAGATGGTTAAAAACAACGTGGGTTCCCAAATCTCCCTGATGGGGTGCCAACCGCGCCACAACACCGTCGATGTCCCGACCCTTTACTGGTCGGGCATCCCGGGCAATGCGGCTGACTTTCCGGCAGAGGAAAGTTTTTACACGTTTATCGAACAAGCCTGTTGTTTCTTTACCGGGGAAACCAATTACCAAAGTTCACCGTCGCCGTTCGGGATTAAAATGGTTGACCGGCTTACCGGGAAACCATTGCATGTGGATATTTCCGATTTGCCCATGAAAAAGGGGATTATCACCAACCGGAACAAATTTATCCTTGGCCCTTCCGGGAGTGGCAAGTCCTTTTTCACCAACCACATGGTAAGGCAATATTTTGAACAGAACACGCATATTTTACTCGTGGATACGGGAAACAGCTATAAAGGTCTGTGTGATTTAATCCACTATAAAACAAGGGGTGAAGACGGGGTATATTTCACTTATACCGAAGACAACCCGGTTGCCTTTAACCCATTCTACACCGAAGATGGGGTATTTGATATTGAAAAAAAGGAAAGTATCAAAACGCTTATCCTGACCCTTTGGAAAAAAGACAGCGAAGTCCCCACCAGGGCGGAAGAAGTAGCTTTGTCCAATGCCGTTAACAGTTTCATCCGGCTTATAAAGAAAGATTCTGGTATAGTCCCATCATTCAATACCTTCTATGAATTTGTCAGGGGGGATTATCAGGATGAACTGCGTTCCAAAAATGTCCGTGAAAAGGATTTTGACGTGGATAATTTCCTGAACGTACTCGAACCCTATTACAAAGGAGGCGAATATGATTTTCTGCTGAACTCGGACAAGCAACTGGATTTGCTCAACAAACGTTTTATCGTTTTTGAGCTGGACAATATCCGGGACCACAAGGTTTTGCTCCCCATTGTGACCATTATCATCATGGAAACATTTATTAATAAAATGAGGAGGTTGAAAGGAATACGCAAAATGATATTGATTGAAGAATGTTGGAAAGCACTGACTTCTGCCAACATGAGCGAGTACATCCGGTACCTGTTTAAAACAGTCCGAAAATATTTCGGAGAAGCGGTAGTCGTAACCCAGGAAGTGGACGACATTATCAGTTCCCCCATTGTAAAGGAAAGTATCATCAATAATTCGGATTGCAAAATCCTGCTCGACCAGCGTAAATACATAAACAAGTTTGATGCGATACAGGAACTGCTTGGGCTTACCGAAAAAGAACGCGACCAGATTCTTTCCATTAACATGGACAACGACCCTAACCGGAAATACAAGGAAGTGTGGATTGGGCTGGGCGGGGTACAGTCTGCGGTTTATGCCACCGAAGTTTCTTTGAGTGAATATGTTACATATACAACCGAAGAAACAGAGAAACTCGAACTAGCCCGTTTAACGGAAAAGCTGGGCGGGAATATTGAAATGGCCATCAAACAATTGGCCGAAAGTAAATAGGAACCTTTTACCCATAACATTTAAAACTTCAAAATATGAAAACAAAATTAGTAATAGCAGGGCTGCTGATCATGCTTGGCACATCCGTACTGAAAGCGCAATTTGTGGTCACCGACCCCATAAACCTTGCGCAAAGTATTGTCAATTCGGCCAATGAAATTATACAGACTTCAAGCACCGTTTCCAATGTGATAAAAAACTTCCAGGAAGTGAAGAAAGTTTACCAGCAGGGAAAGGAGTATTACGACAAGCTCAAAGCTGTCCATGACCTTGTAAAAGACGCCTACAAAGTGCAGCAAACGCTGCTTATGATTGGCGAAATATCCGATATATACGTCAGCTCTTTTGAGTTGATGCTACAGGATGAACATTATACCGCAGAAGAACTGCAAGCCATTGCCTTTGGTTATACCAAACTGCTGGAAGAAGGGGCAGCTACCCTCAAAGAGTTGAAAGATATAATCAGCAGCACGGGGCTCTCCATGACAGACAAAGAAAGGATGGACCTCGTTGACCGGTGCTACAATTCGGTGAAGCATTACCGTAACCTTACCCGGTACTACACCAACAAGAATATTTCCATCTCCCTTATCCGGGCAGGACAGGAAGGCGATAAAGCCCGCATCCTTGCACTTTACGGAACCCCGGAAGACAGGTACTGGTAAAATTTACGCTTATGGACACATTTGATAATTTACACCAGGCGCTACGGGTGCTTTATACCGAAATGATGCCCCTTTGTTCGGATATGACAGCGGTTGCCAAAGGAATTGCCGGGTTGGGCGCACTGTTTTATGTAGCATACAGGGTATGGCAATCGCTGGCACGGGCAGAACCGATAGATGTTTACCCGCTGCTCCGCCCGTTTGCCATTGGCCTGTGCATCCTGTTTTTTCCAACCATCGTACTTGGTACGATGAATGCCGTATTAAGCCCCATTGTCCGGGGCACAAACGGCATACTGAAATCACAGGTGATGGACATGGAACAACTGAAAAAAGACAAGGACACGATTGAACGGGAGAAGATGCTGAGAAACCCGGAACAAGCTTACCTGATAAGTGACGGGGCTTTTGACAAGGCCATCGACGAACTGGGATGGGGGCCGAAAGACCTTGCTACCATCGCCGGGATGTATGCCGAGCGTAGCTGGTACAACCTTAAAAAATCTATTCAGTCGGCATTTCTTAACCTTCTGGAACTGATATTCCAGGCTGCTGCTTTGGTCATTGATTGCCTACGGACTTTCTTTTTGATTGTACTGTCCATACTCGGACCGGTTGCATTTGCTTTCAGTGTGTATGACGGCTTTCAGAATACGCTTGTCACGTGGCTTACAAGGTACATCAGCATTTACCTGTGGCTCCCGGTAGCCGATATTTTTTCTTCCGTCCTGGCAAAACTACAGTCATTGATGATTCAAAAAGATATTGCAGAAATGGCTGCCGACCCGAACTATATCCCGCAGGGAACTGACGGGGTATATATAACCTTTATGCTCATTGGTATTGTCGGGTATTTTACCATACCAAGTGTGGCCGGATGGATTGTGCAGGCCGGTGGAATGGGGAATTACGGACGTAATGTAAACAGCGCTGCGATGAAAGGGGCTTCTGTTGCATCTGGAACGGCTGGCGCTGCCTCCGGAAACATTACGGGAAAAATATTGAAACGATAAACAATTAATTTAAAACTATGGAATTTAAACCTTTAAAGAATATAGAGAGCAGCTTTAAAATGATACGGTTGTTTGCCATCATATTTGTGTGCTGCTGTACTATTATAACTGTTTATACCGTATGGGGTTCGTACAATTATGCAGAGGCCCAGCGGCAAAAAATTTATGTACTTGACCAGGGCAAATCACTGATTCTGGCACTGTCCCAGGATCTGGCACAAAACAGGCCGGTAGAGGCCAAAGACCATATCAGGCGTTTCCATGAGCTGTTTTTTACACTTTCGCCTGATAAGGACGCCATTGAACACAACATCAACCGTGCCCTTTATCTCTCTGATAAAAGCGCTTTCAGCATTTACAAAGATTTGGTAGAAAGCGGGTATTTCAACCGGATTATTTCGGGCAACGTTACCCAAAGGATTTGGGTTGACAGTATTTCCTGCGATTTTAACAACTATCCTTACGGGACCACGGTTTACGCCCGGCAGCACATTATCCGGGAAACGACCGTTACCGAGCGCAGACTGGTTACTTCCTGCCGTTTGCGTAATACTTCTCGCAGCGATAACAACCCGCACGGGTTTATCATTGAAAATTTCAATATAAAGGAAAATGAAGACATGTCAACGTGGGACAGATAAGACCCCAAGAAGAAAAGGAATACCCAACATCAGTGCGGGTCTTCAGTGTAGGTTAAAGAATAACTGTCAGAAGCTTTCCCAAAAGCAACGCAGGATTACCATTTGGGCTTTGTTTATTGGATTCATTGTTTTGGTTGCGGTTTCTGTTACGGACATTTTCAGAAATGGGGCGAAGCTTTCAGAACCAAAGCATATTTCCCCTTTAAAAACATTGGAGAATAGCCCAATTGACACAATTTCATTTAAAACTATTGACAATGAAACAGAATAACGATAAAGGAATACAACGCAAAATGCTTACCCCGGAACAACTGCAAAAAAGGAAAAAGATGGTTATTTTCCCACTGATGTTTGCAGCTTTTGCCCTTGCAATATATTTTATCTTTATGCCTTCATCCAAAGAAGGGGAAGAAAAGAAAGGGCTTAACACCGATTTGCCTATACCAAAAAATGAAATCATCGGGGACAAAAAAACGGCTTACAAGATGGAACTTTTTGGGGAAAAGAAAAACCGGCAAACACTGTCCCTCGAAGATTACGGCATTAAGCCTGACACGGTAAAAAGCAGGATTATCACCACCAGCATCGGGGGATATACTTCCCAAAAAGTACCGCAATCCTCTATCCGTTCATCGGCTGAAGCTTATAAAAAAGTGAACAGTAACTTAAACAGTTTTTATAACCAGCCAAAGACAGGTTCACGCGAAAAAGAACTGGAAAAACAGGTTGAAATGTTACAGGCCGAACTGAAAGAAAAAGAAAACACTGACAGTACCGGCAGGGTGGGCCAACAGCTCAAATTAATGGAGGAAAGTTACAAGTTGGCTGCCAGATATATGCCACAGGGACAAGTACAACAACAGGGACAACATCCGGGCAAGGAATTAGTACCAGAAACTCTCCCGGAAGAAAACAAAAACGTTGTTCATGTAGCTAAACTGGGAATAAATGAAACAAGCGCCCTTCTGCAACAGGTGGAAGATTCTGTTTTTCTGGACCGGTACTCCCAGTCCGTTAATACCGGCTTCTATACGGCAGGGGATAACCAGGTTAAAGTTTGCTCTAATACAGTTAAAGCTTGTATCCATAATGACCAGTTAATTGTCTCCGGGCAAAATGTTAAAATACGGTTGCTGGAACCTATAAAAGCAGGAGGGATAATAATACCAATGAATGAAATAGTTACCGGGATTGCTACTATCCGGGGTGAACGACTGAATATTACTGTCAGTTCACTGGAATACAAGGGCAGGATAATACCGGTAGAAATTTCGGTATATGATACAGATGGCTAGCAAGGTATTTTTATCCCCGGCTCTGTGGAAACCAGCGCCCTGAAAGAGGTTACCGCCTCGATGGGGCAAGGTGCAGGTACAAGCATCAGTATTACACAGGGGACAACCGCAGGTCAGCAATTGGCTGCCGATGTAGGCAGAAGTCTTATTCAGGGGGCTTCGCAGTATGTGTCAAAAAAACTGAGAACGACCAAAGTTACCCTGAAAACCGGACACCACTTGTTGTTATTACCTGCGAATAAAAAATAAATTGTTTAACTAAAAATCAATTAACATGAAACAGTTATTCTTCACATTTATATTTATTTCAACTTTTTCGTTATCATCCTTTTCCCAGAACAGTTTTACTAAAGTTATCTCAAAAGAAAGGGTTATCCCGTCGTATTATATCGAAGTAACCTTTGACAAAACCACCCATTTGATTTTTCCTTCGGGTATTTCATACATTGACCTCGGTTCCTCCAATATTATTGCAGGTAAAGCCGATGGCGCAGAAAATGTGGTTCGGATAAAAGCTGCCGTTAAAGGCTTTAGAGAAGAAACCAATTTTTCGGTAATCACCGACGAAGGCAGTTTTTACTCCTTTATCGTGAATTATTCCGAAAACCCTGAAAAACTGAACATTGAAATGAAAGATTTTCTTCATAATGAAAAGCTGGGTAATCGGCCGGAAAATTCGATGGAAGTCTATCTTTCTGAACTGGGAAACGAGTCGCCACAAGCCGTTCAGTCGGCAATGGAGAAAATCTTTAAAACAAATCGAAAGAGGGTCAAACATGTTAATAGCAAGCAGTTTGGCATTGAGTTCCAACTCCGTGGAATTTTTAGTCACAACGGACTTTTATTGTTGCATACCGAAATCAGGAATACCACAGACATTCCCTTTGATATAGACTTCCTCGTTTTCAAAATAGTCGATAAAAAGGTTGTTAAACGGATGGCGATACAGGAAACTGTTATAAAGCCGGTACGGGCTTACAATTACCTGACCTCAGTAAAGGGGAAGGAAACAGAAAGTACCGTTTTTGCATTTCAGAAATTTACTATCCCTGATAAAAAGCAACTGGTAGTCGAGCTGTTCGAAAAGAACGGTGGCAGACATCAGCGGTTTGTGGTGAAAAACGGAGATTTGGTGAAAGCCCAATCAAGCAGAAAACTGTGACCGCATCCTTTTCTTTTTTAAGGGTTAACACGAAAGGCAACCTGGCAGTTGCCTTTCGTTAATTTTATGGGGTCGTTACATTTCCCCTTTATCAGCGAGCGAATAATACGATTCGCTGGTGAAAATAATGTGGTCTAAAACAGGAAGGTCAAGTACTTTACCAATTTCAACAATTTTATTTGTAAGCTTTAAATCGGCATCACTTGCCTCCAGGTTACCACTTGGGTGGTTGTGGCATAAAATAATCGAGTTTGAGTTACATTTTAACGCAATTTGAAATATCAGCTTTGGGTCAACAACTACCCCTGATAGACCTCCGGTAAACAAGTTTGAAATTCCAATTACGCGGTTTGCCCTCGATAACAGCAATATTTTAAACGATTCGCGGTGGTCAATATCTGTAATCCAGGAAGGATAAACCAAATCATATACATCTTTTGAACAGGTAATTTTTGGTAAATCCGTTAGTTTTGATTTACGCGAATAAGAAACTGTAATTTCGTTAAGTGAAAATAAATCTGTCATTGAAGCTACCCATGCCTTTGGGATTTATTTGGGCTTCCGGCACGCCATTAAATTTTGGCGTACCCCATTGAGCCGGATGGATTCTTGTCAAGGGTGCATGTCTGTTTGTTTAGAGGAACGAAAAACAAACTGAACGCATCCAATGGACGGCTGGCAATATAAAACGAACAAGAACAGCCGCCCTTGACTTTTCCGGACGGCGATTAATAACTTGGCCAAAAGTTTAATGGATGGCGTTTGTAACAGGCTTCTACAATTATTTCTAATGAATTGCCTCTTGGTACCTTAAATAAGGCTCAAGGGACAGGCAAACTGAAAAATGATTAAATGGGTACTTATTTAAGTAACTGCCCCCCAATAAACAGGGTGGTTTTTATTTAAACAACAGGACCATGTTCCTGATTGTCCTTATCGGAAATGCAACCAGGCCAACAAATAAAGACATGATAGCTTTTATCAGAAAATAAAATACCCAGCCTAATATGGGCAGGAATAGAAATACCTGCGGCGTTATTCGTGTTAGGGTTTTCCATCCGGCAACAAGTCCCAACCCCATGTACATTAAAAAGAAATGACTTTCCCAGAGATTATCAGGAGTCTTAAACGAGTCATTTACCAAAAGGCCAAGAATAATACCAACGGGCAACCCGATTAAAAGGGTAAGCAAAATTTCAATTACAACTGCTCTTTTTTGCTTTTTACGGGAAGCAGAAAAACATTCCGGACAGATTGGCTTAGAAAACCGGCTAGTGCATTCTATACATAATCCTTTGCCACAATGCTGGCATTGTGAAACAGCGGCTTCAAATGGATGATTAATGCAATTCATCAGCACATAAAAACTTTTAAGTGTTTAAAGTTAGCAAAATCTTTAGATATAAATGGAAATCAACAATGTCTTCTGCTTTTTAAATTAGTATGACAAATACCGGAGACTAACTTGCCTGCTTGCTTGTTACAACTTGAGTTTCTTTTTTTGTATTTCGGCATTCATAAAATTTAATAGAGCGTCATAATCTTCAACCAAAAAGTTCGATACTTCTCCGGGGTTCTCCACGAAATAATAATCAAAGAGTTACAAGGTTTTTACTTGTAGCTCTTTTTTTGATTTTGCCAGAAATTTGCCCAAAGCGGAAAAAGGCTCATTGGTGCAGAAGAAGAAGTCGCTAAGCGTAATGAGTTACATACTGTTGATGTTATTCCCAAAAGGTGGTTAGCAGAGTGCTCTTTTACATGGTTAGAGAAATACAGAAGATTATGGAAGAATTGTGAAAGGAAAATAAATTCCTGTTAGACATACTACACAATTACGCTTTCCCACTGTTGAGATATAACAGATTTTTCAAGTGCTTCAAGGACACCCATGCATTTTAAAATACTTTCATGGCTTTTGGGTTCTTTACCTGTTCTGAACATTTCAACCATTTCTCTATAAGGTCTTAAACCATCACTCTCTTTTATTCTCGGTTCAAGTGGTGTAAAATGTTTGTGTTCCAAACTTTCATAATAGTCCTTTTTATATGTCAGGAGCATAATGTCATGTCTGTGGAAGTCCTTCTTAATAAAGTATATAGTTGCAAAATATCCCGATTTAAAAACCACCACAGCAATTGTCTTATCTTCATGAATTGTCACTCTTACCTTTTCAACATCATCTCCAAAAATATTCATCATTTTCTCAACCGTATGTACCCCATAAAAAAAGATACCTCCATATGGTGATTCAACATCACTTGGACCAGAGCAGATAATATGCAATAGGTTCTCAATCTGAGGAACTTGTTCTTTCATATCAAAAACCTCATCAGTTTGAGATATGGTACCATACGATGTGACAGGTGTTTTTAGTTCCCGTGCAATTTTAAGGAATTCTTTTCCTTCCGCAACACGATAACAGAAAGGTTTATCAATAAAGGTGGGAATATGTTCCTTTATGAATGGGAGAGCTGCTTCGAGATGGTACCTGGGGTGTCTGTGGTCAACAATCAGTGCATCAATTTTACCCATCATCTCCAAAGGGTTTCTTACAATATTTGGTATGTTACCTTTTTTGGCAGCATTCTTTGCAAATTCGTCTGTCTCACCCCATACACAGGCAACTTCAATACCTGGGAATTTTTTCTCGATATTAAATAAACTCCCAAAAACTGCGGTATGCGAGTTCTCCGCACCAATAATTCCTATTCGAATCCTTTCTTTAGCATTTTCTTGCTTTTCTTCCAACGTTAGTACACTATCCTGAGAAGCTCCTTCTGACGGCACAATCATTGTGGATAGAATCCCTTTTGCAACATCTCCAATAAATTCTCTTCTCGATTTCATTTTTCTCCTCTTTATTAAGGTTAATAATAAGACATAATTAATTATTTTCTGATATATTTTTTATACTGTAAACAAAGAATCAGATAATCTGCATAATTAAAAACCCCGAGTATTTATTCATGTTTCATTGTTTCTCCATTGCTGGTTTAAGCGTCCAAAACTGAAGTTTAGTATAATAGACGATCTTACTCATATCAAGATTGGGTTTGTGAATAGTCCAAAGCTTACAGGATTCAATATCTTTTATTAAATTTTCATCATACTCTCTGGGATAAGGGTCAAATCTGCTAACTGAATAATTGTTTTTCGGCATGTTATTAGTGCAATCCAAAAAATAGCGGCTGAATAGATGCAGGAGAGATCCAGCACCTATTTTCTTGCCTTCTACTTCTATATTTGAAGGAACCATTCGATTTTGGTTGCAATAGATGACTGCATTATGCGCTAATGATTCAATTTGTCTATTCGTTACAGTTAAAATTTCTGGTTCTGCCAGTGGCATTTCAGTCGGGCCAAGCAGTTCAGTTCTTTTTACCTTTTTTAAAAATTTTTTATTTTCAGCATACTCGCTAATTTCCGCAGCCAATGCTGAAAATATTTCGGCTGGTGAAAAATATTTATCAGTAATTGGACGATTTTCATCAACTATCCTATTTGAAAGGGTCACTAATTCATTTATTGTTATTAAGTCCTTTTGATATGAAAAACGCTTCATTAAATCAGCAAATGTGGTGAATTTTACATTTTTCTGATTTTTACAAAATTGTATTAGCCGCCTAAAATTTGCCTGTGCAACTTTGATACTTTCCCCTGGTCTTGCCTCAGGAATTTTCCATTCTTTCAGGGGAGTATTAATCCCATAACTATAATTTAAAAAATCGCTATACTGTTCCGACACTATTTTGGCCACATCACCAAAGTAAAAAATAATAAAATCCTGCCCTTGCACTAATTGCTCAAAGGTTTCCTTGAATTTTTCAAAATATGGATTAAATAATTCATCTTTAAAATATATATCACTGAATCCACCAACAAACCCATCAAAATTCAAAGTATTGCAGAACCATACGATATTGTGATTTTCAAGCTTTATAAGTGAATACACATATCCAAAACCCATTTCACCCGATGCGGAAATAAGCTGTGGACCATAGGAACCACCGTGTCTGGAAAGAGTAGCTATCTTTTTGCCAAATATTTTTTCAATATCTTTAATACCAATTATTTCGCGCTGCTTCATTGAATCCACCCCTGACTGCCACTCCATGTTTTCAAGAAATTCTGTAATAGTGGGATGCATAGATCCGAAGTTCGTGTGACTGCCAATTTCATGTTTTGCAAGTGCAGAAATGACATCGGCTCTGCCACTACGCTCAATTGCACGTGCCTTTTCACCGCTAACGAAAAAAGTTCCAGTCATATTTTCTTCGGTCAATGTCTGTGCCAGCCACTTTGCATTATCATCAATGTATTCTCCCGGATTAATGAAATCTTCTACGTCAAAACATATTACTGCATAAGTCTTTTTGTTTTTTGAATCACAACATGAAAACAGAAGAAACGCAGATAAAAGAAAAAAACTCACATATTGTGAACTAATCATTTTTTTTAATCTCATGTTTTCTGTATTATATATTTATTGTGTAAAGCAGATTATTTTACTTTGGATTTCATTGGACAATATTCATATAAAGTTAAGAGATACATTTCATAAATCATTATAGTTATACAACTTTTTTTTACTTTATTATTAATCCAATTTTACAGAAAAAAAGTTGCATAACTGTCATGCTCCTTCTCTGGAATAGTGACATCAAAAGGTTTGATTATAAATTCAGAACTCCTGACCCCCTCTCTGGGGATCAGTAAATTACGTTTATTTTTTCGCAGACAAAAAATGTCGTAAATTAGCCCGAAAAAATCAGTTATGCAGCAGATACTTCCAATTTTCCCCGAGGGTATAAAGATGATAAATTATCAGGTATGCTTCAAGCAGATGGATGACTTTGTTCATTATTTTGTAAATGGAATGCCTGTTTATTGCCATCAGGTGGATGATAAGAACGGTTATCGTTATGTATTATCAACCCTTGTCAATAATAAATTCTGCAGTATCAAAGAGTTGAGCGAGGATAATAAATTATGATAAACTTTATGATGAAAACCAAAAACTGCAAACCATGTTAAAAATAAAATCAACAATCAGTTTACACTTTATCGTTCTGACAGTATTTATAGCAGGTTTTTCCCTGCTTGTCAATAATTGCTCAACCAGTCAAAAATCCTCTGTTTTTAAGATTGTACTTGTGCAATACAACGATTCTCCCCTTTCAGAACTCTCGCAGGAAGGAATAAAAGAGGGATTGAAGCAGTCAGGGCTGACAGAAGGAACCGATTATTCACTGAAAGTATACAACGCGCAAGGTGATATCAGTACCCTTAACCTGATTTTTGATGGGGTTATCAATGAAAAACCAGGCCTGGTATTTGTTACTTCCACACCCACCCTGCAGGTCGCTGTAAAAAAGATCAGGGATATACCGGTTGTTTTTTCTGTGGTTGCCGACCCGGTACTTGCCGGAGCGGGGAAAAGTTTTGAAGAACATCTGCCTAATGTAACAGGCATTTCAACCATGGGAGATTATTCAGGCATGATTGACCTGATAAAGCTGATAATTCCTGAGGCAAAAAAGATCGGGACCATTTTTACTCCGGGTGAGATCAACTCGGTCAGGAACATGGAAGACCTGAAAAAAAATGCAGAGTCAGCAGGAATTGAATTGGTCAGCGTACCCGTAACCTCAAGCGCAGAAACAGCAGACGCAGCCATGTCTCTTATTGCAAAGCAGCCTTCCATTGTCTGCCAGATTGTGGATAATCTCACATCGGTATCAATTTCAAGTATACTGAAGGTATGCAGCGATAAAAATATTCCGGTGTTCGGTTTTGTCAGCGACCAGGCAGAAAAAGGGGCGGTGTTAGTCCTTTCACGCGATTACAGGCAGGCCGGTATCGATGCAGTGAGGCTTGCAAAAAAAATCATGGATGGATCGGAGCCTTCCCTTCTTCCATTTGAATTTGTTTCGAAAACCAATATTATTATAAACCAGGATGCTGCAGCTAAATACGTAATTAATATCCCCCCGGAGATACTCACCAGAGAAAATGTTATTCTGTTAAAATGACTTTTTCTTTTTTATATCTTCTATCTTTAATTTGTTTTATAAATTGGCGAATTGATTTTTAGAGGATAGAATAATTTTAGCTTTTCCCCTTCATTAATGACATTTCTTCCAGGGGAAAGGTAAGAAACAATAACTGATCAATAATTATATAAACTTATATACAAATGAAGAAATTCTTATTATTATCATTTTTGTACATAATTTGTCATGTAAGTTCTGCTCAGAAGATATTTTATAATGTTGTTGATTATGGGGCAGATATCACCGGGAATCAGATATCCACCGGTGCAATACAAAATGCGATAGATGATTGTGCTGAAATAGGAGGCGGTACAGTATATTTTCCTGCCGGACAATATCTATCAGGAACTGTTTTTCTTAAGAATAATGTTTCATTGCACCTGGAACCGGGAGCTATCCTTGAAGGAAGTAAAAATCTTAGCGATTATCCTATTGTCGAATGCGGGATCAGATCTTATACTGATAATTATACAAATAAAAGCCTGATCTATGGAGAGGGCCTCAAAAATATTTCCATAACCGGTCAGGGAACCATCGACGGGAATGGCTCTGCCTTCAAAGTTGAGCGTATGAAAAATGATGAGTCGGTGAGGCAAAAGGACGGATTTGCTTTTTATAAGTCGCGTCCTTATATGATACGAATTATAGATTGTGAGAACGTTTTGGTAAAGGACATTAATATAATTAACTCTCCTATGTGGGTTCAGCATTATCTGGCTTGTAACAACGTCGTAATAGACGGGATTACTGTAGAAAGCAAAGTGAACTTTAATAACGACGGAATAGATATTGATGCCTGTGAAAATGTGCGGATCTCGAACTGTAATATACATAGCGGAGATGATGCAATAGTCCTAAAAAGCACCATGGATAAAGTATGTAAAAACGTTGCAGTTACAAATTGCATTTTAAATTCTAACTGTAATGGTTTTAAACTGGGCACTGAGTCAAACGGAGGATTTGAGAATATCAGCTTCAGCAACTGCATTATTCATAATACACGTCTTGCAGGGATAGCCCTGGAGCTGGTCGACGGGGGAGGTTTTAAAAATATATTGGTTTCGAATGTCAATATGGATACTGTCGGTTGTGCTATATTTATCAGATTAGGTGATCGCGCCAGGCCTTATAAAGAAAATATGGAAAAGCCCGGAATGGGAAGTTTGAATGATATTATGATCAGTAATATACAAGCATCTTATGTTGGAAGGACGGGCTGTTCTGTAACCGGATTGCCTGGTTACCTGGCCGGGAATATTACTCTTAATAATATCCGGCTTAATTTCGAGGGCGGAGGCGCTAAAGAATTTGTTACCCGGGAGATTGAGGAATTCCCGGATAAATATCCGGAGTTTGGTATGTTTGGAATCCTTCCTGCCTATGGTTTCTTCTGTCGACATATATCAGGACTGACTATGGAGAATATTGAATTATCATATGAATACCCGGATTACCGGCCGGCCATCTATTTTAATGATGTTATGGAAGGGCGAATAAAAAATTTGAAGGCCTCTTGTGAAGAAGATACGGAGACATTAATGATCATACATGATTCTAAGAATATTGTTGTCAGTGAATGTGATGTTAGTAAGAATACAGGGGCACTGGCTTATTTAAAAGGGAGCAGTGATAATGTTGCATTTATCAATAATAATCTGTTCAATTCAATAAAGATTTATAAAAAAGATCCCTCGGTGAAAGATTCTGGTATAATAGTTAAATAGTTACCATTCATGAAACTGAAAACAGGAAATTATCGCTGGGGAATTGTGGCATTATTGTTTTTCGCCACTACAATAAACTATATCGACAGACAGATAATTGGAATATTGAAGCCGTATATTTCCGGGGAATTGGGTTGGAGTGAGAGTGATTACGGATATATTATAGCTGCATTTCAGGTTGCTTATGCCATTGGGCTTCTCACTTCCGGCAGGATAATAGACTGGTTGGGAACCCGGTTGGGATATATACTGGCAATGATTGTCTGGAGTATTGCAGGAATGGCTCATTCAGTTTCACGAAGCGTGGCGGATTTTTCGGCAGCCCGTTTTATTTTGGGTCTCGGACAATCAGCTAATTTCCCGGCAGCCGTAAAGTCAGTTGCCGAATGGTTCCCAAAAAAAGAGAGAGCATTTGCTACAGGATTGTTTAATGCAGGATCAAACTTTGGGGCAATTCTGGCGCCCGTAATTGTTGCTGCGATAACCATCAATTTTGGCTGGAAATGGGCTTTTATCATTACCGGAGGATTTGGTTTTATCTGGATTATTTTCTGGCTGTTATTTTACAATACTCCGGAGAAACATCCCAAACTTAAGAAAGAAGAGTACCTGTATATTAATCAGGATAGAGAAGATAATGAGAACAGGCATAATATTGAATGGATTCAGCTTATAAAAAACAGGCAAACCATTGTTCTAAGTATAACAAGATTTATTTCTGACTGGGTATGGTGGTTTATTCTTTTCTGGATACCCGATTTTCTTTATAAAACTCAGGGAGTTAATATTAATGAGCTCGTTTTGCCTCTGATCATTATTTATGTAGCCTCCATATTCGGAGGTATTGGGGGAGGATGGCTGTCATCTGAATTAATCAAAAAAGGCAGAAGTGTGGATTATTCCCGTAAGACGGCGATATTAGTTTGCGCTGTAATTGTAATACCTGTTGTGATTGTACATCAGGTTTCTAATCTTTGGTTAGCAGTTGGACTGATAGCTTTTGCAGCCGCAGGTCACCAGGGATGGTCGGCAAATATGTTCACTCTTTGCTCCGATATATTTCCCAAAAATGCAGTTGGTTCAGTTGTTGGACTGATTGGTTTTGCAGGTGCAGCAGGCGGTGCAATCTCTGCAACCATGATTGGTTATATACTGGAAGTCACAGGATCATATTTTATAATTTTTCTCCTCGCATCTTCTGTTTATATGATAAACTGGCTTTTAATAAAAACCATGATAAAAGAGATAAAGCCTTTAAAATAATTTATGAATAGGATGGCTGGAAAAAAATTTGACATTTCATTAAATGATACACAGGCTACAAAAGTGGAGCCGGTAAGAGTAAGTGATTTCGATTTTGATCATTACCGGGCATATAATGAGGAGCGCACAATCAGATGTAAGAATATTATTGATAGCACCGGCGGAGTACTTGTTTACAGGCGCATGCGTGTTGCTGAAGTGTTCTCGTATGGTTGCAATGATATGAAAGCTTCTCTGGAATGGCAGCTTGGGGCTTTACAACAAAGTATGCAATATGAATCGGATATCCCGAATTTCCTTGAACCCTGGTTTGGTATAGGAGCCGTAGCCGGTTCATTTGGCATCAATTATATTTGGAATCCCGGGCAGGCCCCGGCAGTTAAACCGGCTTTTAACACTATTGAAGAAGCCCTTGATTTCGATATTAAACCTGTTCAAAACACCAAAGCAGGCAAGCATACATTAAATATGATTGAATATTTCCTCGAAGAGACAAAAGGCAGGTTACCTATGTCAATGAGTGACATTCAGTCGCCATTTAATAATGCAACAAATATAGTCGACACCAGTAATTTTTTAATATCCATGATTACAGATACTGAAAAGGTAATGAAACTTCTGGAGATAATAGCAGAATTGGAAATTGACTTCTACAGGGAACAGGAAAAACTGATTGGAGATGCACTGGTAAGGCCCGGGCATGGATTTGGTTCATCTAAAATATTTGAAGGTTTTGGTATGAGCGATGATAACATTGTGATGATTGATAATGAAAATTACCTGAGTTTGGTGAGCCCTTCATTTGCAAAGCTGGGAAATTCCTTTGGCGGACCAGTTCATCATTCATGCGGGAATTTTTCAGACAAGACAGGGATGCTTACTAAAATCAGTGGACTAAAAATGATAGACGCAGCATTCACCATTGAGACTGATCCTCACCCCAATCCGGCAGAGCCTTTTAAAGATGCCCTTTCCGGAACCGGGATAATACTAAACGCAAGAATGGTTGGCGATCCTGATGTTGTGGCGGAAAAAGTTAAGGAACTGTATACACCGCAGATGAAAATTATTGTTGTAACATACTGTAAAACAATAGAAGAACAAAAGCAGACATATGATTTGATTCATGGGATCTTCGAATACTGATATTTCAGGATTCAGAAGCACAAATACTATTATCACTGATGTTACATGATTTTATTTGATAATTTTAAAATATAAATAATTAAATTACTTACATTAGCAAGTCGTATCTATTTTAATACCTGTAAAAATGAAAAAATCTACTCTGTCCAGACGTAAATTTATAGGCACTGCAGCCGCAGCCGCAGCGGTAAGTATGGTGCCTTTTAATTATTCCTGTACCGGCAGCCAAACGAGAAAACCCAATTCAAAAGTTAATGGGGTACAATTGGGAGTCACCACCTATTCCTACCGGAGTATTCCGCATAGCCTGGAGGAAACACTTGGGTACGCACTGGCCTCGGGAATTAATGCATTAGAAATGAGACTAGTGCTGGAAGAAGGACTGGGAATTCCTCCCGGACCACCCAGAATTCGTCGCGGAGATTTAACTGAAGAGGAGCGGGCTAAGCAGGCTGAAGCTTTACAAGCAGCGCTTGAAGCACAACGGCAGTGGCGCTTGTCATTGCCTATGGAAAAATATGCCGAGGTTCGCAAAATGTATAACGATGCCGGTGTAGACATTCACATCGCCAAATTTGCTCCTTCGCGTTGGTCAGATGAGGAAATTGATTATGCCTATAAAGCAACCAATGTCCTTGGGGCTTATGGCATTACTGATGAAGCCAGCATTGAGGCCTGTCAGCGTTTAGGGAAATTTGCCGAAAAACATAACAGTCTGGCTATTTATCATACGCATGGCCAGTTTGGCCAGCCGGGATTCGATATCGATACACTTCTGGGTTATTCGCCGGCCAACAGGCTCAATCTCGACGTAGGTCATTATTACGGAAGTACCGGCAAACACCCTAATGATCTGATAATAAAGTATCATGATAAAATCCCGATGATCCATGTAAAGGATAAGACAGGACCCAATGATCCCGATCCGGATGCTAACAGGCCTTTTGGTGAGGGAGGAACACCCATTGCAGATGTGCTGCTGTTGCTGAAGGAAGAGAAATGGCCCATTGATGTTTTTATTGAACTGGAGTACGATATTCCTGAAGGTTCCGATCCGGTAAAAGAAGTCACAAAATGTATTGAATACATGAGAAACATTCTGGAATAGCAATTAGTCCGCGATTCAAAGTGTTCAATTTATCGATATTATGTATTAATCATCGGAAGAAATCATAGCATAAAAATCCACCATCTTTTATGTGGGAATTTTTGAAATAATACAATGAAATTTCATGAAGGATCTTCCCCATGGTTAATTTTAAGAAATTTGTTTAAAGGGTAGCATTTGAGCTGCCCTTTTTTATGGATATCTTTTTAATTTAACATCTTTACAGGAAAATAAAAGGCCGCCCCACATGTGACAGCCTTTTTATGATCTTTATAAAATATTATTGACGATTTATCAATATTTTCACAATTGCCTTATATTATTCTTCAACTCCTTCTTCTATAATTGGTTCATAGCCATCAAGCTCATCTCCACATATCATAGGGTCAATTACCATTTCCCTGATAAGAACTATGTTTTCCGGATCAGTATCATCATATAATTTTGCAGACCACATATCTATAACATGACCATCTTCTACCAATCTTACGTCCTTTTTATTATACTGAACATATTCCCAGGTTATAGTAATTGTATACTCCTGGCATTCTTCAACCCAACCTGCAAAAGACCGTACCCCGGCATTTGAGTTTTCATTAATTGTCATGTCAAATACATCATCATCAAAATCCTCAACAAAATTTGTAGCATTATGGGTGAATCCTCCCTGAATTACCACATAGCCATCAGCTTCAGGAGTGTAGGTATAGGTAACCGTACGCATATAACCATCGCAAATGACCTCACCAGTTAGTTCAGTTTCGCAACCACAAACTTCAACAACCAGATCATCATCAGGAGAATCCGTATATATCCATCCTGTACTTGTACCATCGCCACCTGTCCTATTCCAGTCCCCTCTAAATTTATAACTACCTTCCACGGCATCAACTATCGTATAGGTGACTGCTCCATTTACGGGAGCTGTTAATTGATCATTAACGTTTACCCAATCCAGATCACCAGGGCCCCATACGTGCATAGTAAAGTTTCCATGATTATATCCTTGGAGATTATCGAAGGTAATGATAATATCATCTCCGACACAAGCAGGATTTTCAGAGTACGTAAAATAACCATCCTCGGTCTGATATTCTCCGGATTTAAGTTTTAAAAAACCATCTTCAGAGCTAACAGAAATCTCATCTTTCTGACATGAGAACAAAATAACCACAGCAATGAACAGCGTGACAAAACCAAATAATAGTCGATTTTTTTTCATTTAAGTAAAATTTAAATTATTTAATAACAAACTTCTGTAATTTTCTTTAATAAATCAGGTTAACAAATTACCCCTGGTTTGTAAAATACAATATTATAAGTGATACAAAATTACAGTAAGGGAAAATAAAAATCAATTATTAATTTTATGGATGTATAAATATAACAATATACAATTTACGTGCCGATAGTTGTAAAACACTATTTTACAATGCTTTGTGATAGACCATGCAATGTAATTATTTTTTCATTTTGGGACAAATATTTCTAAAACAGGAATAAATGATAGCATAATTGACATTTGCAGTGATCAGAATTAAATGTAAGATCAAGTTATTGCCATTCAAAATTAAGATCTTAAATTATTATTTTAGAGAATATTTAACAATAATTCACTTAATTGCCACGACTTTCAGGCCAATGAGGCTTTTCCTTTGATATTGCCTGTAAAAGTACATTTACAAATTGGGGACAATCTACATCCCTTTCAGGAATGTTGTTAATATAATTTATTTGCTTGTACGGGCAAATTTATCATACCGCATGTTTTGGTGCGTTTTTCTTTATTCTTGTCTGTGGGATATTTGTATCTTTTAATAATCTGTATGTAGTTATTCCTAAATCATTTTCTAATCAGGCATCAATAATTCTCTATTTATAATCCGTTTCTGTTAAACTGTTAAGCACTGATTCCTGCCAGGACCGAAGTTCGCTCTGCAATTCCTTCACTGTTTCCGGATATTTATCAGCCAGGTTTGTTGACTCAGCGGGATCGTTTTGAATATCGTATAGTTCAAATCCTTCATCATCAGGTGTCTCCCCTTCGACTATCAGCTTAAAATTATTTTTCATAATACTGTGGGGGCCTGTAAAATCGCCATCCGAGATTTGATCATATTTTAAATTGCGGAAAGACCTGGTGTATTTTCCATCCATCATCTTAGCAAGAGGGGTTGTCCCTTCCTGGAGTTCCGGATCGATATATGGTTCTGCTGTGTTATCAAACACTTTGCCAGGTTGAAATATCCAGAAACAGACCGGATTGGTCCTTTCTTTTGCCGGATCTTCAAAAAAAGGAATCAGACTAACGCCATCTAATGGCCTGTCGGGTAAAGGTTGTTTTGTGATTTCAGCCAGTGTCGGTAAAATATCACTTGTTACTGATATAACAGAAGTTGATTTATGCTCTTTTATTGCTGCCGGCCACTCTATTACTCCCGGAACCCGGACTCCGCCTTCATAAATATCTCCTTTTTGTCCCCTAAGCGTAGAACCCGTGCGGGCTGCTGTTGCACATGTGCCGTTATCACCACAGTACCATACAAGGGTATTCTCTTTTAAATCATTTTCTTTCAGATAAGACCTTAATTTACCAATAGCCCTGTCCATTGCTGTTATTTCAGCATATCTTTCCTGTAAAACATCCCTGAGCGGACGGGTTACCCTGTCGCCGGTTTCGTTGGAGGTAAGACTAACCTCCTTTTTACTTAAACTGTCAGGCAGATTTTCATAGAGAGTCAAATCGCCCGGTAATCCGCTGTATGGCTCATGAGGAGATCCGAACCAGACCACAGCCATAAAAGGTTTATTCATTTGCCTCGAATTTTGGATGAATCTGATTGCTTCATCAATTATTATTTCAGAACTCTCTCCTTCAATTTTTTGAGGATCCTCTCCGTTCCTGGACAGAACAGGATTCAGTTCAAAAAAGTTGTCGTGTGACAACCATTCGTCGAAACCCATTTTACCCGGATTGGTGGGTGACTCTTTCTTGACCGGGCCTACGTGCCATTTCCCAAAATGAGCAGTTGCATACCCGGCATCTTTCAAGATATGGGCAATACTGATTTCCTGTGGACGCATTGACCAGTTAGGTGCAAATGTCCCATAACGGTTGGGATGCCTGCCTGTCAAAAAGCTTCCGCGGGTAGGTGAACAGTTGGGATGAGCCGAATAAAAGCGGTCGAAACGCATACCGCTTGATGCCATCTCATCCAGAACCGGTGTTTTTACAAACGGGTGACCGTTGTAACCCACTTCATTCCAACCATGATCGTCGCCCATTAACAAAACGATGTTTGGCAATGGTGTATTAATCGTCTCTTTTTCCTTTTTTGAATTTGAACAGGAAAATGTGGTCGCTAAAACAGCTAATGCGATTGCCGAAGTCAGTATTTTTATTTTCATATATTTTAAATTATTTATTTTCAACGGTATCATATAGTTTATCCCGAATTCATTCGGGAGAACATGCTTGATTTACAATCATGCTCGCTTCATTTATAATTATTTGTGTTCTTCCCGGTTTCAACCGGAATAATACGCATTTTTTTGTTTTATGTTCCGGCTGAACCGGGATGTTTGTACTGTTTTTTACTATCTGATTAAAATTTTTTGAATGATAGAAGTAAAGTTAATATAAAAATTCTCTTTTTAATTATCTTTAAAATTTTTAATCGGGAATCATGTTGATTATTAGAGAAGTGAAAGCCTTAACCATCTTATTGATGATATTCATTGCAGCATCTTTATATTCTTGCAGGAAAGATCTTTTTGGCGGAATTACTTTAAATCCTCAAATTGGTATTCCTCTTGTGAAGGCAGATCTGTCTCTTACTGATATATTAAAATCTGAATCTGATTCAACATTTTATTTTTACTCCGATGAAAGCAGTCTCATGCATATATATTTTGAGAAAAGTATTGACACAATTTATGCCCGGGATATATTCGATAGTTTTTATGAAAATGATACAATTATAAATGACACTATCCCATTGGATTTTGTGAATGATTTTTATGAAATCAGCACCACCCTTGATGCGAAGGTTTCATTTGAAGAAGAACTTGACATCTATAAAATTGACTCTGTTGGATTAGATTCCTGTATGTTAATGATTGAGCTGTTTACAGATCCAAACAATTTTGACACATTGTCGCTTGAGATTCCTACTTTTTTTGACCAACAGGGGAATCATGTAATATTTGAATTTTCCTCAGCAGAATATAACTCCCGCAAATCGTTTAATTTAAATAATGGGAATATTTATCTTGAGCCTTCTCATTTTACTTCCGGACTGGTAAATCTTAAACTGTATTTTAAATTTTCCAGGAAAGGCAGAATACTTAACAAGCGACCTTTAATAAGGTTGTTTTTATACGATTTGAAAATACACTCTTTTTACGGGAAGTTTGGGAATATGACGCAGAAGTTCAACGATACAATAGAATTCATTGAACGCGATGAGTTTATAATGAATGATAATGTTCATATAGATATTGAAGCACCTGAAATTTCACTGTTCTTTAAGAATGGATTTAATCTGCCTTTTTCATTCAGGGATTTAAATATTAAAGCCGGGAACAGGTTTTCACAACAGTATATTTACGGATTGCCGTCGTCGATAGACGTAGCTGCCGGCAATAACGGCAATTATGGATACGTAGAGGAAATGCTGACGCAAAACACAAACCTCGAAACTGTTTTAGGGAGCTTCCCGGACAGTCTCTATTTTTCTTATATAACACTTTTTAATCCGGGAAATATAGAAACACCGAATTCAATTACTGTTAATGATTCATTGATATATGGGATGAAGGGAGATATTCCGCTTAATTTGCATGTTTCTGAAATTTTTTATCAAAGGCAACTGGATTTCCTGAACCTGGAAAATATTTTACAAGATTTTATTGAGGCGGTTAAATTCAGGGCAGTTATTAAAAATAATTTCCCTGTAGATATATCTGCGCAACTGTTTTTTGTTGACAGATACGGACAAAAAATATCGCAGGCGTTTAAAGAACCGCTCAATATAAAATCAGTTGGGCAGGGCAGTGAACAATATTATGAAACTGAATTATCTAATGAATTTGAAGGAGAACTGCTGAATTCAATAAGAAAAAGTAAATTGATGATGGAGCTGCGATTTCAAACACCAGAGGCCGAAAAATACAAAATGGCAAGATTTTTTTCTACTCAAAATATCGAATTTAATGTTTTTGTGTTTGGAAAAACCAAATTTGAACTTTTCTAAAATATAACGGGGAATGAACTATCATACAGAGTGCAATAACATTATCAATGGTGCGGTAAATTTATTATTTTATAAGAGAACTAATTATATCAGGTTTATTACAGTAAAAATTCAATTTTCAGTATTTATCCTTTTGTTTATTATTTTTACAATAAGTTTTTCTGGCACAATAGTCTTTTTAAAAATCCCGGACTTGCGTTTGATTTTGGGTTTATTTATTCACCTGACGAAAAAACCAGGATTATGGGTTCTGTTGCAGATATCGGCTTTATTAAATGGAATAACGGGCAAAGAGAATTGCACTACAGAGGATCATATAATTTTGCCGGCTTTGACCTCTCTCCCAATGATGAAGGCTATTTCGATGTTGAAGAGGCAATTAATTCGGTTGTTGACAGTATTAAAACAGCTTTTGAACCCATTGCAGACAGCAATAGCCCATTTCTGACCAAATTGACTTCCCGGATTATGTTAGGGTTTTCACGTAGTGTAAATCCATATTTTGATCTGTTTGGAGTTTTCAGGGCTAATATTTTTAACAGTTACACCGATTACAGGTATACGATCGGGACAATATTAAGGCCTGCATCTAAACTCAGTCTAAGTTTTTCCACTTCTTATAAGAATAACAGACCGGGAAATTTTGGTGCGGCAGTGGTTTACAGATGTAAGCTTGGTGAGGCATATCTTTCTTCAGAAAATTTTGATGTCATATTTGCCAATAGTGCAAGTGTGAATTTATCACTTGGCTTCAATCTTTTTCTGCTGAACGCCGGGAGTAATTAAGTAACCTTTTTTGCAGTGTTTAGTATTATTAAAGTTATCAGTACATGATTAATTTTTTAAAATATAAAAAAATGGAATATCTTATCTTCTTTAGTAAGCGGCAAATGATCTTTAAACTATCTTTTCTGTTTCTCGTAACCTTCGTTGTTACTACAATTTCATCCCGGGGGCAATCTGTTGATAAAAAAATGAATGTATTGTTTATCATTTCGGACGACCTGACGACAACAGCAGTATCTGCTTATGAGAATCAGGCTTGCCAAACCCCGAATATTGATAAGCTGGCCTCTGAAGGTATGCGGTACACACGCACTTATTGCCAGTTTCCGGTATGTGGCCCTTCAAGGGCGTCTTTTATGTTTGGTTATTATCCGAGCGCCACCGAAACTTATGGATATACAAGTGGCCGGGAGAATGTCGGGGATCAAAGAAAATCCTGGGCACAGCTATTTAAGGAGAACGGTTATTTCACTGCCCGTGTAAGTAAAATTTTTCATATGGGTTCTGTTGATATAATGGAGGGACTGGACGGTCAGGACGATGAATTATCATGGGATGAGCGGTATAACAGCGCTGCCCCCGAAGTGCATGCAAATGGAGAGGGTGAATTGGTTCAAAAAAATCCTCATGGATTGAGGCCTGTATTAAGAGAACGGGGTTTAAATGGCAGTAATCTGATGAATATAGTGAAAATGGATAAGGGTCAGGAGCATACTGATTGTAAGACTGCAGAAAAGGCTATAGAGTTGATTCGCGAACATAAGAATGAACCATTTTTTCTGTCAGTAGGATTTTTCCGTCCCCATGTTCCTTTTGTAGCTCCAAAAGAGTATTTTGAACCATATCCTTATCAGCAAATTGTACTTCCTCCCAAAGTTGAAAACGACTGGGATGACATTCCTGAGCGCGGAATTAATTATGTGACAAGTGTAAACGGACAGATGAGTGAGGAACAGGAGAAAAAAGCCGTCGCTGCCTATTATGCTTGTGTCTCATATTTGGATGCCCAGGTGGGAAGGGTATTACAAGCCCTGGAGGATGAAGGACTGGAGAAAAATACCATTGTAGTATTCACGTCAGACCACGGTTTCCATTTAGGAGAGCACAGGTTTTGGATGAAAGTAGGGCTGCATGAGGAATCGGCAAGGGTTCCGATGATAATAAAAGTGCCCGGCAAGAAACCGGGTGTCTGTCATTCTCTTACGGAAATGCTGGATATGTATCCCACAGTGGCTGAATTGGCCGGGTTAAAGGTTTCAGACCACCTGCAGGGTAAAAGTCTTGCAAAAACCCTTGACAATCCTGATCACTCTGTCAGGGATGCTGCATTTTCCATGCACAGGGTAAATGGTCAGTTTTCATATCTGCTGCGAACGGAAAGATGGGCCTATATTCAATATGATGAAGACGCAGGTTCAGGAATGGAACTTTTTGACATGGATCACGACCCGAAACAATATAATAATCTGGCCGGCAATCCGAAATATAAAGATATTGTACAAGACCTACAGGAAAAACTGAAACTAAAATTAAAGGAAGTAAGGGATAATGATCTGGGTAAAAATTATAATATTAAATTGTGACTGAGCTTGCATCAACAAGTAAATGCTGATAGCTTTTAAATTGATATAAAGTTGAAAATCAATTATAAATATCCAGAAAAATATCAGTGTAATTTAAATTGAATCTAATTGTTTCCTGTGAAATTTTCTTACTTTCTGAGTGCTTTGAAATTATCCTGAAGACTTATAAGTTCCCGGGAAATGATTTATAGTGAAAGGTTTTTATAAGTGGGGATACAGATCATTTTAAACAGACTCTATGCAGGAATGATTTGTACTCCTGTGATCAGAATCTGTATTTTTATAAAAGATATGTTCGTAATTGTTAGGATTATTTAGGATTTTGGGTATTTTTAGAGGTCTGTAATGCAATCCGCAGTATTATCATCATTTTTATGTACTACTAATGGATTAAACAATTGTCAGACAGGATTTTAAAATAAAAGTGTGTAAATTGACAGCATTATTTCATTAAAAGTGTGTGTAAAATTAAAATTTTGAAGAAAATGAAAGAACCGGCAATGAAAGGAACCTTAAAAAACAAAATGAAGGTGATCTCCACTAAATGGGTGTCATATTTGGCCATGGCATTATCAACATTTATTATAATAAGTTGCAATGTTAAGCCTAAGCAACAAAATGAACCTGCTGCATCAGATAATGCAACAGCAGAATTCAGTCAGACAGAAGAGTGGATATCCCTGTTTGATGGTAAAACATTGAATGGCTGGCGGGGATTTAGTATGGATAAAGCCCCCGACGGGTGGGTTGTTGAGGACGGAACGATCAAGATATTGCCAAAGACCGACTGGCCGAGGCAGGCCGACGGACAGCCGATTCTGGGTGCTGATCTTATCACGGTGGAGACTTTTGATAACTTTGAGCTTGTCTGGGAATGGAAAATAGGTCCTAAAGGTAACAGCGGCATCAAATATAATGTCTCTGAAGAGATGTCGGTTGCTTATCCTCCTAAAGGGTGCGCACTGGGTTTCGAGTATCAGATGATGGATGCTTCAGGTTCTTCAGGGCAGGCTCCTAAGGATAATACGACAGGGGGGTTGTATGACCTTGTGCCCCCTGCTAAGGATAAAATTGAAAAACCTGTTGGTGAATGGAATACAAGCCGCATAATTCTCAATGGCAATCATGGTGAGCATTGGCTGAATGGCAAAAAGGTACTTGAGTATGACCTTGGCAGTGACCAGTTTAATTCATTTGTTGCAGGAAGTAAGTTTAAAGATATTCCCGGTTTTGCTGATAAAAGAAAAGGACATATCGTTCTCCAGGATCATGCTGAAGAGGCCTGGTTCAGGAATATCAAAATCAGGGAATTATAAGAGTATGCGAGAACCAGTTGGTTAACCTTCCTTACAAGGTCAGGCAGGGTTACATTGGTTCTCAAATTTTTAAAGAATTTAATCTCGAATAATTATAAAATTTTAATCAGATGAAAACCAAATTAATTTTAGTTGCAATTTTAGCCGCTGCTTCTTTGATGATGTCATGCTCTGATACCAAAGAGATAAAGCCAAACACATCGAGGCCCGATTTTATTATTGATTCCCATATTCATTACCGGGGTACCGATGAATGGGAAAATACTTTTACTGAAGTTTTCACAAAGCATAAAGCTATGGGTTGTGTTCTTGTAGGTATGGATCATCTTGAAAGGGGCATTGAATTTGCCAAGTCTCATCCCGAACTGGTAATTCCTTATGCTGCAATAGATATAGAGAGTCCTACCGTCACTGACGATATCAGGAAGGCAAAAGAGTTGGGATACAAGGGACTGGGAGAACTGTTTGCCACCAGGGGCTGGAACTATGACAATCCCAAATATGATTCAATCTGGATACTTGCCGAGCAGTTGCAGATGCCCATTGCTCCGCATACAGGTATTCATGCACGTGGTAATTTTGCAGGGATGAGACCTGCCTTTGTGGCAAGTATTGCTGAGAGGCACCGTAAACTTATCATTCATGCCGCACACCTGGGTAATCCCTGGTATGCCGAAGCAGCAGAGGGAGCACGTTTGAACCCGAATCTCTATTTTGACATGTCGGGCACATCACTGATCAAGAAGAGTGAAAATCCGGAATACTGGAAGGAGATCATGTGGTGGACACCATTTCTTGGCTTTCCTCATGTAGGGACAGTTGCCGGTCCGGCATGGGAGAAGATAATGTTTGCTACGGATGAGGCTCCTGAAGAGGAAAACTTACTACAAAATATCATACGCTTTAACAAGGTTCTGGATGCCTGTGAAGTTCCGGAGGAGACCAGGAAGAATATGTATGGCCGCACCATAGCAAGAATTCATGGCATCAAGACTGTCCATGGATTTCCGGTTGATTAGTATATAAAATCAGCTTTAAAAAGGGACCGGTAAAACAGATGCCTCATGTTTATAATGATGGTACTTATAATGTCTGCTATTTTAAACATGAGGATGGCAGGGGCATAGAGATCGATGTGAAGATTTATGGCAGTCAGCAATTAAGGATAAGGAATATCGGCGAATATGAGGCAGAGCAGATTTCTTCCTCAAATCCGGATCTGAGGATTCAAAAGGTAACTTATCAGGAGAATAAGAAAGAGTTGATTCTTTCATTGAATGCTCATGATTTTCAGGGTGAAAGGGGGATCATTACATTATTATCCCCGGCAAAATAAATAATAAGCCCGCTGAATTATCCAACTGTAATGATCCTGGTGAGCATTATTTTTGAATTTCAGTCTGTTTTATATTTATCACTGAAATTGGCAATAGCTGTTTAAACACCAGCGGATAAGTTACGCTTAAAATGAGTATCTTTCCAGCTCATCTTCGAGCATAGGATTACCATAAGTGATGTTATGCCCTTTTTCAAAGTCGTACAGTGTAAGAATCCTCAGTCTGTAGTAAGCAACCCAATAATTGCGTATTGACCTTATATAATCTCGCTTGGCCTGTTCTCTCTCCTGGAGGGCGATATTGAGATCAGTGATGCTGAGTTCCCCGTTCTGAAATTTTCTAAGGGCTATCTGGTAACCGTTTTCAGCAACATTGTCTGCCTCTTCAGCTGTTGCCAACTGGTCTTTTAACAAGCTGAACTGTTCTACCTGGACTATCACCTCCCTGTCGAAATCTTCCATGTCTTTATTAACATCATAGATAGTTAGATCCCTTTGTGACTCCGCCAGTTTTACCGTCGAGGCCGACCTTCCCCAGTCAAGTATGGGTATACTCAGGGATATTCTTAACATGCGGTCACGTTCCGGTCTTTTATACACATCAAAAAAATTTTCAGCGCTGTTTGACAATCCGAAACTTCCCCTGAGTGTTGTGCTTAGTCCCGTACTTTTCTTTGCCTGTGCCAGTTCCCGGTCAGCTTCAATAAGTCGCCGCTGATAATAGGTTGTCTCCCTTCTGTTTTCTCTCGCCCTTGACAAAGCCAGTTCGGGGTCAATATTAAAAAATGAAATATTTAAAGGAATTTCCAAATCTACTACTCTCTCCTGTTCAAGACCAACATATCTTTTTAATTCAAAATCTGCATTTTTAAGATCCATGGTTGCCTGATTCAATGCTTTCTGTGCATTTAATACCGAAAGTTCAATCCTTGAAAAATCATTGTCAGAGATTTGCCCCAGTTCCCTTTTAACTTTAGATATCATTAGGTTATCCTGACTGTTTTTCAGATTGCTTTTTGCAAGGTTATAATCCGTTTGCACTGTTAAGTAGTTAAAAAAACGGTATGTTGAATTCAATGCAATATTTTCAATATCTTCAATAAATCTTTTCTGGGCTTCATCATAGATCATAGGTTCTGTTTTACGGTACCATTTCATCCAGTTATAGGCAAAGAGGGGCTGAGTAAAACCTATGACAAAAGGACTTCCGTAAAAGCCAATCTCATTTTTATTTAGGTTTTGAATTCCGTATGTAGATGTGCTGGCATAAATACTCGTTCCCAGTTGGGGGATCGACTGACTGAGAGATAAGTTTGCCGAAGCAGCTAAATTTGATACCTGTCTGAACTCAATACTTCCGTCGGGTTGGGTAACAGCCTGTGTTGTATGTGTATAATTCGGAACATCACCTGCCAGTGTAAGCTGTGGCCTGAACCTGGTTTTAAAATTGCGGTACCGCCAGAAATAATTGACATTTTGATTTTGTATATATTTTGCTGACGGTGAATGCATCAGAGCCATATCTATCACTTCATCCAGAGCCAGTTTGTGATTTATTGTATCGGTTTGTCCTTTTGAATGGGTTGAAAAAAATATGCAACCCGACAGTAATAATAAAGTTGCCTTTCTCATTTTTGCGGGTTTAAAATTCTATTAAAATTTCATCGAGTTGTCGTATTGCATTTGCACCTTCTGTAATAATTACCTCTCCTTCATTCAGACCATCAAGAACTTCACAATAGTCATTCCCTGTTATTCCAAGCGTAACCTCTCTGGCTACTGCTTTATCTCCGTTTATCACAAATATTTTTTGTGTCTTAATGTTTTCAAAATCAGGTTGCTTTGTAATCCTGATGGCATTCTCTTTGAAATTATTTATAATTTGCAGCTGAACCTGCTGGTTTGCAATAAGTTTTGGATGACTGCTCTCCTGGAGGTGCACATTGAACTGGACCTTGTTGTTCTCCACTAAAGGGGTAATGTTTCCGACTGTCCCTTCCAGTTGCTCGTTATCGATATTTACTAATACTCTGTTACCTGTTTTGAGTTGTTTTGCATGTTGTTCATCAACTGACCCGCTGATTTTAAATGATGTCAGATCAGACATCCTTACAAGAAGGTTGTCTCTCCCGACTCTCTCTCCCACGTTGCCTAAAACAGCAAGAATTATTCCGGAAGAAGGTGCTCTGATGGTCATCTTTGCCAGCAGGCTTTCAAGCTCTTGCAGCTCATTCTCCTGCATTCTGATTTGAAGCAGAATTCCCTGCTCCTCGGCTTCAAGCTGCTTCAGGCGTATAGAATTTTTATTAATAAGCATTTCCAGGTCCTTTTCAGCAAGGGTGATCTCCTGTTTTGTCTGATCAATCCTTGCCGGAGAAATACCTCCTACTTCCAATAGCTCTTCCTGATCGGCCAGTTGTGATTTTAAAGAAGTAATTCTCAGTTTTTTTACCTCTTCGTTATAGTCCAGATCAAGACGTGTGCTTTGGGCATTCAGCCGGGTTCGTTTAAGATTATTTGAACTTACCTCCATCTGATTTTTAAGCTTCTCAATCTGATCTTTAATATCATCTGTATTTAACTGAAGAATGATATCACTCTTTTTTACCCGGCTACCCGGTTCCGCCAGGATTGTCTGGATTATGCCCGCTGCCGGACTTAAAACCAAGACTTCATTTTCCGATTCAACAACTCCTGTTGCATTGGTAGCTGAAATTATCTGTCCCCGATCAACGGTCTCTGTTGAGTAACTTCCTGCTTTTAAAACATTGGGAGTGTACAGGCGGGTAAAATAGGCTACAGCTCCCAGTATGAGAAGACTAAGCAGCATAATGATAAGTCCGGTCGCAGTTTTATTACCCTTCATATTTTTAAAAATTAAATTTATATTATTAAATTATGCATGCAGGCCGATTGTTTTTTTGAATATATATCGCATAGCTTGTTTTTACGAAAAATGCAAAGTTAATAAATCATTTTTTTTATAATCTGTAACGGAATGATCATTTCAATATTTTTGCCGGATTATAATATCTTATATTTGTCCTAAATTTATAAATCAGATGGCTTCCGGCGTTATAAATATTAAAAATATTGGTGAGGTTACCTTTTATAAAAACCGGCGTTCTACTAAAATTAAGATTAGTGTTAAGCCCGATAAATCAGTGCTTGTTTCATTTCCATACGGAATTTCTGAAAGGGAGGTTTTGTCGTTTATAAAGAAAAGTGAAGATTGGATACTCAGGCAAAAGGGAAAACTTAACGGGAAGATTGGTATATTTACAGAAGGATTAGTCATTGAGACAAAAATGCACAGTATTCATTTATTTCGCGGGAATAAAAATAATATTGAGATAAATGGAAACAGGATTGACCTCACGCTGCCTGATTTTGATTCAGAACAGTCGACAGGTATTATTAAAAATCTCACTGACCGTGTCTACAGAAAAGAGGCAAAGCAGATTCTTCCCGGGCGGTTAAAAGCTATGGCTGTCAAATATGGATTCAGTTATAATAAGGTAACTTTAAGGAACAATAAGTCGAACTGGGGCAGTTGCTCCTCAAAAAATAATATCAGCCTGAATTTACAGTTGATGAAGCTCCCCTTCGAGCTGATTGATTATATCCTTTTACACGAACTGGTACATACTGAAATTAAAAATCACGGTCCGCGTTTTTGGGAGAGACTGAATCAGGTTACAGAGTTTAAGGCAAGGCAATTGTCGGCCATGGTAAGGCAATTTTCAACATATACAATTTAAGATGAACTGGAATTCATTATTATCGGCAAAGCGGCTGGGCATGGAGGAATGGAGACCTACCGCCGGAGAATCGGACAGAACTCAGTTTCAACGGGATTATGACAGGATCATTTTTTCTTCACCTTTTCGCCGGATGCAAAATAAAACTCAGATTTTTCCGCTTCCTGAACATATTTTCGTCCACAACAGATTAACACACAGTCTTGAAGTGGCAAGCGTAGGCAGATCTCTCGGAAACCTTCTGAGCGAGCGTGTATCTGAGGAGTACCCTGAGAACAGGAATGTACAGGAGTTAGGGACTATAGTTTCTGCAGCCTGTCTGGCACACGATCTCGGAAATCCTCCTTTCGGGCACTCCGGAGAAAGCGCTATTTCTGATTTTTTTGTTAAAGGAGCAGGTAAGGAGTTTAAAAATCAGCTTTCAGAAGGAGAGTGGAATGATTTTGTGAAATTCGACGGAAATGCTAATGCCCTGCGGTTGTTAACACATCAGTTTATAGGTAAAAGACCAGGCGGATTTGCTCTGACATATACAACCCTGGCAAGTATTGTTAAATATCCTTATGAGTCAGGCCTGGCTACCGGACAAAAATTTGGTTTTTTTCAAAGTGAAAAGGAGGTTTACAGGGAGATTGCTGCTGAATTGCAAATACCTCTTTTAAATGACAGTGTATATGCATTCCACAGGCATCCGCTGGTTTATCTTGTTGAGGCTGCTGATGACATATGTTACCAGATCATGGACCTCGAAGATGCCTGTAAGTTGGGTATAATATCTTTTAGAAAGGTGAAAGACCTCTATCTGGGCTTTTATGACACTGATAAAGATAAGGATGTGCTCTCAAATATAAGTAAAACCCTTAAAAGGGTAACCGACAGGAATGAACGTATTGGTTATCTGAGAGCAGGGGTTATCGGTAAGTTAATTCGTGAATGTATTACTGTATTTCATGAGCATTATGATGAAATTTTGAACGGCACTTATAATAAAAGTCTGATAGGATCATTAAAAGAGAAACAGGCTAATGCCATGCAAAGGGTCAGGGATATCTCTTTTGCGGAGGTATATGGTCACCATATGGCTGTTGAGATAGAAATTTCAGGCTTTAAAATTATTGGAACTTTACTGGAGGAGTTCACAGGGGCATTAATTGATCCCGGCCATAACTACAGTGCAAGGATACTTTCACTGTTACCCGAACAGTATAAAACGCGGAGAAAGAGTCTTTATCACCAAATCCAGTCGGCCGTTGATTTTATATCGGGAATGACCGATATTTATGCACTCGATCTTTACAGGAAAATCAAGGGAATAAGTTTACCGGGAGTTGATTAAGTATAGATACATCAGATTCAGCATTGTTAAAAACTGGTGATTATTAATTGCATAATAGTGAATGCAAAGTTGAAAGAGGGAGGACTTGCTATTTTTACAATTTATTTTTCCGACCTTTGTGCCGATTCTTGTTGGTTAGATTGTGGTTTCGGCCGTAAAAGATCTGAATAGTCTTTTATTTGGTTTTTAATGTAAATTGACTGATTTTAAATTGCTGGTAAAATGCAGGTGTTCGGGTACTATATGATCTAAATTGTAGTTTCAATAATGAATTCAGGCACTTACCCTGATATAAAATGTATATGTATAACAATGTAATTTCCACTTAATTATACAATTAATGAACAGAAATTTAAATAGCGGCCGCTCCGCCGCCAGGGGATTTAAAAAACCGTTGAGGGATAGCAAACCTGCCGCCAGGGGATTTAAAAAACCTTTGAGGGATAGCAAACCTGCCGGTATAGAAAAATCTTCAGGGAAGAAATTTATTAAACTGAAAAGCAGGCCTGCCGGTGCAAAGCATCGTGATACAATACTTCCAAGAAGTAAGCCGCGGACCCAGGATCCGTCTGCAGAGATGAGGCTTAACCGTTTTATAGCAAATGCAGGTGTATGCTCACGGCGGGAGGCTGATAAATATATATCTGCCGGACTGGTTACCGTGAATGGCAATGTTGTATCTGAGATGGGTGTTAAGGTTAAAATGACAGACGATGTACGTCTTGACGGACGCAGGCTTGTTGCCGAGAGGAAGGTCTTTCTGTTACTCAACAAACCGAAAGGATTTGTAACCACTACCGAAGATCCCAAGGCAGGACAAAATGTTATGGATTTGCTTAAAGGTGCCTGTCCTGAAAGAATTTATCCTGTTGGCAGACTCGATAAAAATACTACCGGGGTTTTACTTTTTACTAATGACGGAGAACTCTCTGATCGTCTTACCCACCCCAGTCACCGTGTGAAAAAAATATATCAGGTAACCCTTGACAAATCTCTCACCAAAAATGATATGATCAAAATTGCCGAAGGGATTGAACTTGATGACGGCCCAATTGCTGCCGATGCAGTGAGCTATATTGATCCCGCTGATAAAACACAGTTGGGAATAGAGATCCATTCCGGGAGAAACCGCATTGTCCGCAGGATATTTGAGCATCTCGGATACAGGGTAAAAAAACTTGACCGGGTCTCTTTTGCCGGACTTACAAAAAAGAATGTACCGCGGGGAAAATGGAGATTGCTTAGCGGTAAAGAAGTTAGCTATTTAAAAATGAAATGAGAATTATCATTTAAACATTAAATTGTTAACCGGGAATCTGAAGGTTACGAAAAGTGCTGATCTTTCTCAATCATAAGTTACTAATGTGATACGATTTTTATAATTATTTTAAATATTATCAAAATTATGACTTTAATAAAATCAATTTCAGGAATAAGAGGAACCATTGGAGGAACATCTGACGATGGACTTAGTCCGGTAAGTATAGTGAAGTTTACGGCTGCCTTTGCCTCATGGGTTAAAAAGCATTCGGTAAATAACAGATGTAAAGTGGTAACAGGGCGGGATGCACGTATCTCCGGCCCAATGGTGCACTCCGTTGTAACGGGGACTCTGCAGGCAATGGGAGTTGATATTGTCAATATAGGTCTTGCCACTACTCCAACAACTGAAATTGCAGTAATTAAAGAGAAAGCTGACGGAGGAATAATCATTACAGCCAGTCATAATCCAAAACAGTGGAATGCCCTTAAATTGCTTAAACCGAACGGTGAATTCCTGGATGCCGCCGAGGGTGAAGAGGTTCTTCAGATTGCTGAATCAGGCAGTTATACTTTTGCCGGGGTAGATGACCTGGGAAGAATTATTGACAAGGATTATACTGCAATTCATATTGAGGAGATTTTAAAGCTTGAACTTGTTGATAAAGAAGCAATTGAAAAGGCCGGGTTTTCTATAGCTGTTGATGCAGTAAACTCAGTGGGGGGAATCGCAATGCCTGCACTGCTGAAAGCGTTGGGTGTAAAAAATATTGTTGAAATAAACTGTGAGCCAAATGGCAGGTTTGCCCATAATCCGGAGCCGGTACCTGCAAATCTTGTTGAAACCTGTAAGATAATTGCCAGCAGCAATGTGGATGCCGGTCTTGTAGTTGATCCTGATGTCGACCGCCTTGCAATTATAAATGAAGACGGATCTATGTTTAATGAAGAGTACACCCTGGTTGCAGTAGCTGATTATGTGCTGGGTATAACACCCGGGAATACAGTCTCAAACCTCTCCTCAAGCAGGGCACTGAAAGAGATCACACAGAAATACGGACAAAAATATACCCCCTCGGCAGTGGGAGAGGTGAATGTGGTGATAAAAATGAAGGAGACTGGAGCCGTTATCGGAGGAGAAGGCAACGGAGGTGTTATATATCCTGCCAGTCATTACGGGCGTGATGCTCTTGCAGGGGCCGCTCTCTTCCTTACTCATCTGGCTAAAAAGGGAGTGAAATGCTCTGAATTGAGGCGATCCTATCCCGATTACTTCATGTCGAAAAACAAGATTGAATTAAAACCTGATACTGATGTTGATACTATCCTTTTAAAAGTAAAAGATAAGTACGCTGATGAACAGGTTAATGATACAGACGGAGTTAAAATAGACTTCGCTGAATCATGGGTACATCTGAGAAAATCAAATACCGAGCCTGTTATCAGGATTTATGCAGAAGCAAGATCCGAAAGTTCTGCTCAACAACTTACTCAGAAAATTGTTAAGGATATTGATAGTTTCCGTTAACCGCCTTTGATTTTCTATGTGGATTTAAGTTTAGTTCATTTATATACTTTTTATTAAAACCTGATTCACTTAAGAAAGTGGAATTTTTAATTTTTGATGGATGACTATTTTTTAAATAAATAGAAATCAGCTATATAAAATATACTATTCAGTTTGAAAAGGCGTGAAGCACGCATTTTAGGTCAACTGGTATTTTAATTCTAAAGAAAAGTAATAAATTCGCACCCCGGAACTGATATTTTAATAAGGAACAACTGCAGGTTCCATCGCCCTGCTGATGAACCTGGCGTTGTCTTTCAAACCTCTTGAGGGAGATGAATTTTCATCTGTCACACATGAAGCAATATCAACAATATTTAAACTTATGCCCCGTATTGCCCTTGCCAGCCTGACAGCCTACCTGCTTTCACAAACTCATGACGTATGGGCATTTCATTATTGGAAAAGACATTTTAAAGCCGAAAATCAGCTTTGGATAAGGAATAATTTAAGCACAATGGTTTCGCAGCTTATAGATAGTTCTGTGTTTGTCCTAATTGCTTTTTACGGGGTTTTCGATAAAAGTGTACTATTGGAGATTTTCATCACTACATATTTTTTGAAGTGGATCGTTGCAGCCGCTGATACTCCATTTGTTTACTGGGCAAGGAGAATTCACCGGACAGGCAATTTTCTGGTAAAAACTTAACAGTCGGAGTTACCCGTTATTATACTTTGCGATTTTCTATATATTCCTTAGATTTGCCGAAATTTTTTATCCGGTACAATGATAGTTTTTAAGTTTGGCGGAGCCTCAGTGCATAACGCAGAGGCTGTTCGCAGGGTTGCAGAGATAATTTCCGGCTACAGGGAAAACCTCATTGTGGTTATATCTGCTATGGGAAAAACCACTAATCTTTTGGAGACCCTTGCAAGAGGATTTTTCGATCATGATGAAAACAGGTGGTCAATATTTAAGCAGTTCAAAAATTACCACCTTCAAATATCAGAAGAGCTTTTCGGGAAGGGGGAAACACCGGGGAGTGTTTTATCTCTTTTCAGAAAACTGGATGATAAGCTAAATGAAATCCCTTCCCTCGATTATAACTTTGAATATGATCAGATTGTCAGTTTCGGTGAATTGGCCTCTACAAGAATAATAAGTGAGTTTCTTAACAAGACCGGATTGCCGAACAGGTGGATCGATATCAGGTCGTGCCTGCGAACCGACAATAAGTACAGGGATGCATCGGTCGACCTGGAACTTACTGAAACTTTATGCAAGGAGACTTTTAACTTTCAGGATTACGGACTATATATTACCCAGGGATTTATTGGATCTACATCTGAGAACCTCTCTACAACCCTTGGCAGGGAAGGCTCTGACTATACTGCCGCAATACTTGGTAATGTTCTTGATGCTGAAAGTGTATCATTCTGGAAAGATGTTCAGGGTGTATTAAGCGCTGATCCCAAAAAGATGGACGGAGCAGTCAAGATTGATGCCCTGTCGTATAAAGAGGCTGTTGAAATAACTCATTCGGGAGCTAAGATAATTCATCCCAAAACCATGAAACCTCTTTTTAATAAGGGGATACCACTATATGTAAAATCGTTTTTTGCACCCGGGGAAGCCGGTACAGTAATTCATGGAATAGATCATAAGGTAAAACTGCCACCCATATTTATTGTAAGGGAAAACCTTGTTCTCATCACTCTTACGCCGAAAGACTTTTCATTTATAAGTATTGAAGATATTAACCAGGTTGTAAATTATCTTATAGAGAAGCGTGTTAAGGTTATCCTCATGCAACAATCTGCAATAGACCTTAATTTAGTACTTGATGCCCATGAGGCCAACTGGGATATGCTTATGGAGGAGTTTTATCCGTTTTATAATATCCGGTATAATACAGGTTTGACCCTGATCACAATAAGGCACTATACCGAAGAGGAACTCGATAAGATAGTTAAAGAGAAAGATATTCTTCTGGAGCAGCATAGCAGACTGACTGCCAGAATGTTGGTTAAATCATAGCTTGTGGCCGGAGCTATTCGGCAAAGTAATCACGTTCACCAATTTTTTGGAGATTGGACATTTGAACAGAGTTGACTTTTAACCTTGATATCTCTTTTACCTGCTCCCCCTGATGAGTATATTTTTTCTGAATATAAAATTCATCGGGTTTAAGTTGTGAATAAGTAATTGAAAAATCATAAGTCACATCATCAAAATGGTCGGGATCGCCGGCATCTGCAGCTAAGGATTTCCCTTGTCTGTTGTGTCGTTTTGAAGTTCCCGAACCTTCAATTCTTTTAACAGAGTAATCATCCTTCAGAATGGTTATCCTGCCTCTGAAGTAGGTTGCATGGAAATCATCAGAACCTTCAGGTGTCGGTGTCTTCTGTGAAAAGGCAATTACCCATGCAGCTCCGCTTTCAGATTCAGTTTCCTCCTCCATAACAAGCTGAAAGCTGTTAATTATTGCGGGATTCAATACAGAGGAACCTGAACGTACCCAGTCCAGATCAAGTAACTCATCGAAATTGGTAATACCGGAAGCAAACCTGTAGTCTGGTTCCGATTTGTTAATTTTATAATTCAATTTTCTGAAAGCGTTTATTTTGGAGGGTGTCTTGTAGCCGGTTTCATCATAGATTGTTACCTCTGCATCCCGGGCAATTAGTATAGTGTCTTCAATGATTTTTTCATTTTCATATTTACAAATAAGATTGAAAGGTCCGCCAAGGAAGTTGTAAGGTGTACTTTCAGAAGCCATTCTGAGTATTCTGATCAGTACCTTTGACTGAGCGGCAATATCAACATTCTCTATATCGTAAGTAGTCGGCTCCATCTTTATTATGTTGTGATCGCGGGCCAGAAGGAAGGTAACCGGGAAATTTACCTGCTTATATCCAACTGCTGAAAAGGATATTTTCTCATTTAGCATCTCTTCCGGAATCTTAAGTTCGAAATTTCCCACTTCATCACCTGCAGTGCCGTAAAAAGTTCCTTCGATGCTGATATTTGTGAAAGATACAGCTTCGTTGGTAATTTCATTGATCACCCTGCCTTTGATTGTCCGGATTATATTATTCTCATTTTGGGCAGTAACAGAGGTGAATGTAAATAATATGTATAAGAGTATCTGAATTTTTTGCATACCTGAATTATTTATTATAAAAGTAACAATTTTCATACAATTCACTTTATTAATAACGTTATAATACCTGATTATTATTTGTTATCTTTATATCTTTACACAATTATTTGTAAATTATGAATAAAAAATATTTCATATTAATTTTTATTGTAATGCTGACATTCTCCTCCTGTGTCTCCAAAAAGAAATTTACTGAGATGCAGAGTGGCAGATTAAAGGCTGAAGAACAGGTTATGAAGCTCACAGACGAGAACAATTACAAAGATTCCCGGATCGAAGCTTTGATAAGTGACTTCGAGAACATGAAAAATGAATTACTGGAGAGCAATGCCATTAAAGATCAATATATCGACTCCTTAAATAATGAAATGTTTGCAGTAAGAGAAACTTTAGCCCGGCAAAAAGAGTCACTTCAGCAAACCAGTTTTAATTATGGTTTTGAAAGGCAGAGGATGATTGAAGAGCTGAAAGTAAAGGATAATACTATAAGTTCATTAAATGCCCGGATTGAATCGCTGGACAAGGAGATATCCAGACAATCATCACTTATAGATGATAAAAATCTTCAGCTTCAGGTGTTGGGCGACAGATTAAATTCTCTCCAGGGAGAAAAAGAGAGGGCAGAGCAACAGGGTGTTGAGCTTCAGGAGAAATTGAATCAGGTACAGGATGAAATCAAAAAGCTGAATGCTGTTATCAGTGAAAAAGACCAGACTATTACACGGCTGCAGAACAATGTAAATTTATTGAAGAGGGAGTTAGGAAGGAATTAACTATCAACAAAAATCAAAATACAAATACTATGCATAGGTTTCTGGTAATTATTTTTTCAATGGTGTTTGCCCTTTCAGCCTGTAACGGATCAGGGGGTTATAAATCTATTTTTAACGGTAAAAATCTGGATGGATGGATTATCCATGGTACAGAAAAATGGTATGTCGACGAAGAGGGTTACCTTGTCTGTGAGAGTGGTCCTGATGCAGAGTACGGATATCTCTCAACAGAAAAAAATTATGACGATTTTGAGTTGACCCTTGAGTTTTTACAGCAGGCTGATGGCAACAGCGGAGTATTTTTCCGTTCAACTTTTGAAGGAACAAAGGTGGCGGGCTGGCAGGTAGAGGTGGCCCCTCCAAATCACGATACCGGCGGCATTTACGAATCATACGGTCGCGGCTGGCTTGTGCAGATACCGGATGAGAGGGAGAATATTCTTAAGATGGGCGAATGGAATAAGATGAAAATACGTGTTGTGGGCGGACATGTTACCACATGGTTAAATGGTGAGCAGATGGTAGATATTGAAGATGATAAAATCGCACAGGGAAAAGGAGCCATTGCACTTCAGATTCATTCTGGCGGTGGTATAAAGGTTAAGTGGCGCAATCTGAAAGTAAAAGAATTATAACCTCATGACAGTTCTTTTTGCACTCCTTAGGTATTTAAATCCGGAGGAGTGCAAATATTTTAATTGATATTCTTCTCTTTTTTATAGATTTCGAAATAGTCAATAATAGCTGTACGCACTTCATATTCGGTTGCCGTATATGGAAGAATATCTTTTGAGTTGAACCACACCATGAATGAATCTGCTTCAGACTCGTTCAACCCTGTCAGTTTCTGAACCATCTCCTTATTGTAGTTTTTTGAGTGCATCTCCCAGTTTTCCTGAAGCATCATTGCCTCCCTTACATCCCTCTTTTCTCTCTCCTTTTTGCTTAAGTAATATTGCCAGTATGAGATGGGGTTAAAGAGAGCCGAAAGGGCAGGAGGCTTTTCATTAAAGGCATCTCCTCTGAGCTGGGGAGCAATATCATCAGGATGTCCTGTTCCCAGTCCCTGACCTGCATCAGGCTTATCGCCTGTTACTTCAACCTCATTTACCAGATAGTTAACAGGTTTCATAACAAAGGTTATTACGTCCTGTTCATTATAATCATAAGGCACCTTTAACACTTTTTTTTCATAACCTACAGATGTAGCAATCAGGCTGTCAACGTTAAGCATTTCTATTGTAAAGTAACCGTTGTTATTTGTTATGGTTCCTGTGTGTGTGCGGTTATTTACGAGGTTTACCCAGGGCAGAGCTGTGCTGTCAGCGGCACTCACAATTCGTCCTTTAAGTCTGATGAGTATTGGATCAACCAAAAGAGGATCCTGTGCGGGACTTTTCAGTCCTGCAATGAGTAATATAAAAGATATGGTAAAAGTTACAATTTTCATTCATTGTAAATAAACAATCAAAAGTATGCAAAAGATTACTCTATTTTAAAGAGGCAATTCTCTCTTCAAGGACTTTTATCTTAGCTTCGGCATCCGACTGTTTGGCTCTCTCTTTTGTTACCACAGCTTCCGGTGCATTGTTTACAAATTTTTCGTTACTTAGTTTTTTCATTACCGAGGCAAGGAATCCTCTTGTATAATACAGCTCCTCTTCCAGCTTTTTCAACTCCTCTTTCATGTCGGTGAGACCTTCCAGGGGCACATAAAAATTGGTGGATTTAACGCGGAATGATGCAGATCTTTTGACCTCCTCTGTAACAAGCTCCAGTTCTGAAAGGTTGGCCAGTTTTTGAAGCACGGGATTAAAGGTAGATTCATATCCTTTGTCGCCCGGTTGAATTTTCAGGGTCAGTGGTTCTTTATTGGCGATATTTTTTTCTTTTCTTATACATCGTATTCCGGAAATGGCCTCTTTTACATTTTCAAATGAAAGAAGAAGCTCTTCACTGTAATTTTCAATGGAGGGAAGTTGACTTATCATTATACTTTCACCGGGTTCCCTCTCTATAAGAAGTTGCCATATCTCTTCCGTAATAAAAGGCATAAACGGATGCATCAGCCTGAGAAGCTGGTCAAAAAGTTCCACTACCTCTTTATATGATTTTGAATCAACAGAGTGATTATAACGAGGTTTAACAATCTCCAGCAACCAACCGGAGAATTCATCACGCACTGTGGTATAGATGGTCATCAGTGCCTCTGATATTCTGAACTGTTTAAATTGTCCTTCGAGTGTTTCCGTGACCCTGTTCAAACTGTTTCTGAACCACTCAACAGAAAGTCGTGAGTGTTCCGGCTGCTCAATATTTTCTGAAACTTCCCAGTTTTTAACCAGCCGGAATGCATTCCAGATTTTTGTTGCAAACCCGGCACCCTGCTGCGGCAGACTCTCATCAAAGAGCAGATCTCCTCCTGCGGGTGAACAAAGCAACATTCCTACTCTTACTCCGTCGGCTCCGTATTTTGCTATTAAGTCGAGCGGATCAGGAGAGTTTCCCAGCGACTTTGACATTTTTCGCCGGTGGCTGTCCCTTACCATTCCTGTGAAATAGACATTTTTAAATGGATAGAGGTCTTTAAAAGTGTACCCTGCCAGGATCATACGGGCTACCCAGAAGAAGATAATATCCGGGGCTGTTACCAGATCACTGGTTGGATAATAATATTTATACTCTTTGTTTTCAGGATTCAGAACTCCGTTGAATACCGAAATCGGCCAGAGCCAGCTTGAGAACCAGGTATCCAGTACATCCTCATCCTGCTTTAGATCTTCATGAGTCAGACTATTGTTTCCTGTCTTTTCTTTTGCCAGAATGAGAGCTTCTTCTGCAGTTTCGGCACAGTAAAAAGTGCCATCCTGTAAATAGTATACCGGTATCTGATGTCCCCACCACAATTGCCGGCTGATACACCAGTCCTTTATGTTACTCATCCAGTGACGGTATATATTTTTATATTTTGACGGGTAGAACCGGATGTTATCATTCATAACATTGTCGAGAGCCGGTTTTACCAGCGGCTCCATTTTAAGGAACCACTGCACAGAGAGTTTTGGTTCAATTGCTACATCAGTACGTTCAGAGAATCCTATCTTGTTCACGTAGTGCTCAATCTTTTCAAGATTTCCGGCTTTCTCCAGCTCAGGTACAATTTTCTCACGCACATCAAACCTGTCTTCTCCGATGAATATTCCGGCTTTTTCGCTGAGAGTCCCGTCATCATTGAAAATGTCTATTACAGGCAGATTGTAGCGCAATCCTATTTCATAGTCGTTGATGTCGTGGGCCGGGGTAATTTTCAGACAGCCAGTACCAAATTCCATATCAACATAACTATCTTCGATAACCGGAATTGGCCTGTTAATAAGAGGAACCAGTACCCGTTTGCCTTTAAATTTCATGAACCTTTTATCGTCAGGATTCACGCATAATGCAGTATCTCCCAGGATAGTCTCAGGACGTGTAGTGGCAACAGCAATATATCCGTCCTCTCCCTCTATTTTATACTTAATGTAATATAGTTTAGACTGAACCTCTTTATAAATCACCTCCTCATCCGACAGAGCTGTTTTTGCGGCCGGATCCCAATTCACCATTCTGACACCCCGGTAAATCAGATCCCTGTTAAAAAGATCGACAAATACCCTGATGACAGATTTGCTGCGAATATCGTCCATTGTAAAAGCTGTACGTTCCCAGTCGCATGAGGCACCAAGTTTTTTTAGCTGTTCAAGTATTATACCACCATGTTTGTGAGTCCATTCCCATGCATGTTCCAGAAACTCCTCCCTGCTAAGGTCATACTTTTTTATACCTTCCTTCTCAAGCTTGTTCACAACTTTTGCTTCCGTTGCTATAGATGCGTGATCGGTTCCGGGAACCCAGCAGGCATTTTTGCCGGTCATGCGTGCATGCCGTATTAAAATATCCTGAATAGTATTATTGAGCATGTGTCCCATATGTAATACCCCGGTAACATTAGGCGGAGGTATCACTATTGTATATGGTTCGTGGTCATCAGGTTCGGAATGAAAGAAATTTTGTTCAGACCAGTACTTATACCATCGTTCTTCAACATCGGCCGGATTGTAATTGCTCGGAATATTCATCTTAATGTGAAATCTTAATTAGAGGCACAAAAATAGAAAAAACATAGGAAAAGTTGACAACACGAAAAAAAAAGAGGCTGTGCTACTGTCAGCCAGCCCCTGTGCTAAGAATGATGAAACTATCATTCACCCCATATTATATCTTCTTTCGCAATTGATATACACTGTATATTGTACTCTTTTCCTGTTGTTACTCCCGATTCGTAAAGAATTGCCAGTACCTCTACCGTATAGGGTTCTCCCGCTTCAGCAAGAATCGAGGCATATAACCAACCTTCACTGGCATTACCGAATGTAAAGTCAGTTTTATCGTCGTTTAATTGCGGACCCACATAGATCATTTTGTCAGAATCGTCATATAATCTTATTAAATATACATCAGCGCCGTCGACTGACTGCCATGTGGTTTTTAGCTGAGAACTGACGAATTCAGTACTTTCGATCTGCAAAATGCCAATCTCATCCTCATCAAGATCATCAGAGACACTCAGAGGTTCTTCATCAACCTGTGTGCTGGTCACTGTAAATTCGTACTCTCCTGCTACGGGAATTACTTCAGTGTAATCTGCACCTTCAGGGAATAAACTGAAAATTCTTGTATTCTCAGCATCCTGCTCCAACGTCCAGGTCTCTCCTTCCGGTCCGTCTATAGTAGCTGATTCCAGGTCCTTGTTGCCGAATACCCAGAATGCAATTCCGTATTTTTCTATACCGTTATCCGATATTTTTTGTATGAACACATCAGGAAGAGCGTCCAGTGCTACCGGTTCGGGGTCATCAATGCATGATGAAAACAAAACAGATGCTATTACAATTGTAAATAATGATTTAAGAATAATTTTACTTTTTTTCATTGTCAAAAATTTTTAAGATTAATAATTAAATCCCTGCCTTTACCAGTACTCAGTTATCACGCTAAAGGCAGCGTTAAGTGTTTTATATGTGATGCGATTTGAATAAAAAGGGTTGCGTATTTTTTTCAAATGATTAACATTGCATCACCATATGTGCCGAAGCGATAATTCTTTTTCAGGCCAATATCATAGGCCTCCATCACAAAATCATATCCTCCAAATGCTGCAACCATCATGAGCAGAGTTGAATAGGGCAGATGAAAATTGGTAATCATGCGATTTGCAACGCTAAATTCATAAGGAGGGAAAATAAATTTATTTGTCCATCCTTCAAATGGTTTAAGAAAGCCTTGTGTTGAAACAGAACTCTCAAGGGTACGCATTACTGTAGTCCCTACAGCGCAAACATTTTTTCTCAGCATCTTCGCATTATTCACTTTTTCACACGCCTCTTCACTTATCCATATCTGTTCAGAATCCATTTTGTGTTTTGTCAGATCCTCTACATCAACGCTTCTGAAATTTCCCAATCCGACATGCAGGGTAATAAATGCAAAATCTGCTCCCTGTATCTCCAGTCTTTTCAGAAGTTCTCTGCTAAAATGCAGTCCGGCTGTGGGTGCTGCAACAGCTCCTTCATGTTTGGCAAAAATCGTCTGGTACCTGTCTTTATCTTCCGGCAATACAGGCCGGTTTATAAATTTTGGAAGAGGTGTCTCTCCAAGACTGTAAAGAGTCTTTTTAAATTCGTCATATGGTCCGTCGAAGAGAAATCTCAATGTCCTGCCCCTTGAAGTTGTGTTGTCTATTACCTCGGCAACCAGCATATCATCTTCGCCAAAATATAGCTTATTGCCTATACGGATTTTCCGGGCAGGATCAACCAATACATCCCATAAACGCTGCTCTCTGTTCAGTTCGCGAAGCAGGAAAACTTCAATTTCCGCACCGGTCTTCTCTTTATTGCCGTATAGTCTCGCCGGAAATACTTTTGTGTCGTTGAAAATAAATACATCCTTATCTTCGAAATAATCAACGATGTCTTTAAATGATTTGTGCTCAATAGTCCGGGTTTCCCTGTTTAACACCATCAATTTCGATTCATCCCTGTTTTTTGCAGGATGCAAAGCAATCTTGTTCTCATCTAAGTCATATCTGAATTTCGATAGTTTCATACGTAAATATTTTGTTGTCAATTTTTGCTAAATAATTGCTATCCAATGTTTTATATATTAATGTTTTTAATTTTAGACAAAACCTTAAAAAGCACTCATTAAAAAATGAATGCGGGGTTTTTGGATCGGCTTTTTGTTTTACAACAGCTAAGAGTTATTTATAAAATTTCATACGCGTGCTAATAATGCACAGTCTTGGCCGCTTAGCTGTTGAGGCCAGTTTCATATTCGGCTTAATTACTGTCCGGAGAGACAGAGGCTGCCAGTAAATATCGACCTTTTCTTTTTTTCCCTTTTTCTTTTTTTTCTGGTAGAAGCATAAGCTTAACATCAAATCCGAGTTTTTCGAGTTCTTTCTTTAGATAAGCTTTGCGCTTTTGTTCCTGCCTTTTATTGACATAGGAAGCTCCTAATTCCCTGTATACCTTTTCTTCACATAATACATGATAGACAGACTTCAGGATCGAATGTCCTATGGCGATAATCGCCCGTTTTTTGCCTCTTCTGGCTGCCAACCGGTGATATCTTGCACCGTAAAACGTGTTTTTGGTGCGGGATGCTGCCCAGGCTGCCTCAGTTATTACGGATTTTACCTGTTTGTTCCCATGATTGGTGCGACCGCTTTTTTTTTACCTCCACTTTCATTATTTCCAGGGCACATACCTGCCCAGGAGGCTAAATGTTTTTCTGAGGGGAATACACTCATATCCAATCCTATCTCGGCCAGAAG